>Ga0208113_1000158_pt1 | contig 33352 bp, 27 predicted proteins | sample Knorr_S7_td_NADW_FD_185598 | JGI IMG/M metagenome (GOLD analysis project Ga0208113, IMG submission 185598) | Marine microbial communities from Southern Atlantic Ocean transect - Knorr_S7_td_NADW_ad_2505m_LV_A (SPAdes) (version 2) | ecosystem: Environmental > Aquatic > Marine > Oceanic | place...
CCTGTTGCAGAGCTTCTCTTATCAACGGGTCCTGGAGCGAGGGTTCGTTCTGGTTTCCGACGCCGCCGATCAACCCCTCGATTCCGTCGCCAAGCTCAGCCCCGGCTTGGGCGTCCGGCTCGGCTTCCACGATGGCAGCGCCAAGGCGACGGTGGATGAGGTCGGCGGTAAGGCTGGCAAAAGAAAAAAACCGGCCCGAAAATCCGGCACCTCCAAGCCGAAAGCCAAAACCGGCGACGCCCGCCAGGGGAAATTGCTTTGACGAGGTGGCGTCGGGGGAGGTGCTGGGGGGCCCTGGGCGTTGTCCTGGCCTGCTGGTTTCCGGGCATCGCCGCCGCCGGCAGCCTTTCCCTCGACGGGCCCTGGGTCCAGGGCGGGTTGGTGATCGGCACCACCGAGCCGGGGGCCAAGGTCTTCGTCGACGGCCGGTCCGTCCGGGTGTCTGCCGGGGGCGTGTTTCTGATCGGGTTCGGCCGCGACGCCAAGGCCGCCCTGAGCCTTCGCATCGTCCATCCCGACGGGTCGGCCACTGATAAGTCCCTAAGCGTTGCCCGCCGGGACTATCCTGAGCAACGGATCGACGGCCTGCCCGACCGCCAGGTAACGCCGTCGCCCGAAGACCTGAAGCGGATCAAGGCCGACAACGCCAAGATCGCCAAGGTCCGTGTCCGCGATTCCGACCGGGCCGATTTCACCTCAGGTTTCGCTTGGCCGGCCCGAGGGCCGGTGTCGAGCGTTTTCGGCAGCCGCCGCATCCTCAACGGCAAACCGAGGCGCCCCCATAACGGCGTCGACGTGGCGGCGCCCCGGGGGTCGACCATCGCCGCTGCCGCCGACGGGGTAGTGGCGTTGACGCATCCGGACATGTTCTTTACCGGCAAGACGGTGATGATCGACCACGGCCACGGGCTGTCGTCGGTCTATGTGCACATGGACGATATCCTGGTCGCCGACGGCCAGCGGGTAAAAAAGGGAACGCCTATTGGCATTGTCGGCAAGACCGGGCGCGTGACCGGCCCCCACCTGCATTGGGGGGTGAGCCTATTCGACACCCACCTGGACCCGGCGCTACTGGCCGCGCCGATGGAAGGCGTCCGTTGAAGGAAACGGGAGTCCCGGCTGTTTCCCTTGCCGTCAGTCCGGCCACCGGTTATGTAGCCACAGCCACTGTTCGGGCGTATCCCGGATCCATTGTTCGAGTATGGCATTGACCTGGGCCATGTTGGCAGCGACGTCGGCCTGACGGTCACCGGTCTTGACCAGTTCCAGCGGCGGATAAATCAATAACCTGAAATACGCGCCCTTGAGGCGTTCGACCCGCGCCGGTACCACCGGGCAGTCATAGCGCAACGCCAGTTCGGCCAGCGCCGGCGCCGTCATCACGTCGCGGCCGAAAAACGGCACCGGGATGCCGTCGTTCATCTTCTGGTCGACCATCATGGCAATGTGCCTGTTGTCTTTGAGGGACCTCAGCAACACCCGGCGCCAGCCGGCCCCTTGGGGATCAAGGCGCCTTCGACGGCGGCGCGGCCGTGTTGATAGAGCCATTCCACCAGCCGGTTGTTGGCTTCCCGGTAGACCCGGTCCAACGGCACGCCGCGCTGGGTAGCGCCAAGGGACAGGATTTCCCAGTTGGCGATATGGCCGGAAAAGAAAATGCCGCCACGGCCGTCATCCCTGAGCAGGTCCGCGTATTCGAAGCCGGAGACCTCGACCCGCCCCTCCGGGTCATAGACGTTGATCTCGCCCAAATGGGGATATTCCGCCGCCAACCGGCCCAGGTTGTCCCACATGGCGCGGACGATGGTGGCGATCTCGGCCGGCGATTTTTCCGGAAAGGCGGCGCTCAGGTTCTTCACCGCCCGGGCCGATACCGGAATGTGGGGGCCCACGGTGCGGCCCAGCCAGCCCCCCAAGGCCGAGGCCATGTCGATCGACAGGACCCGCATCAGGCTATAGACCACCAACGCCATCGCCGCCTCAAGGGGGTGAAAGAGGTAACGGTTAAGGGGTTTCGGTAGTTTGGGCATAGCGGGCGTCAATCATCAAAAAGCGGCCGCAAAACCGCGTCCAGGGACGCTTCGTCCGCCCATTGCAGTGTGATTGTCAAGACCCGGATGCTATCACGTTCGTTTTCGGGTAGCCGTTGAAAGTCCTTCTCGGTGGTCACCAGGGCAGCCTTCTTTTCCCCCGCTTCGGTCTTGAGACCCCGGATGTCGCCCGCCGAATAGGGGCCATGGTCGCGAAAGGCGTGCACGGCAACGACGTTGCAACCGATTCTCCTGAGGGTGTCGAAAAACTTCTCCGGCGACCCGATGCCAGCGAAGGCAATCACGGAGTTGCCCTTCAAGCCCTTGGCCTCCGGCCCCGGTTCGACGCCGGCTTTGAGGACCGGAAGGCCGGCGGTCAAAACATCGGGCCGGTTGGCGATGCCCGCCTCGTCTTCTCCGATCACCACCAGGGCACCGGTGCGGCCCAAAGCCGGGGCCACCGGTTCGCGCAAGGGGCCAGCCGGGATCATGCGGCCGTTGCCAAAACCGAAACCGCCATCGACGACCAACAGCGATAGGTCCTTTACCACCGAGGGGTTCTGAAACCCATCGTCCATGATGATGAGGTCGGTGCCTTCGGCGGCGGCGCGGACGCCCAAGGCCCGGTCACGGGAAATCCAGGTCGGCGCGGCGGCGGCCAATAGCAGGGCTTCATCGCCGACGTCAACCGCCCGGTGAGAATCTGGATCGACCCGAAGTGGTCCGGTTTGGGAACCGCCGTAGCCGCGGCTGAGGAAATGCACCTTTCGTCCCTGGTCCATCAATCGCTTACCCAGGCTCAACGTCACCGGTGTCTTGCCGGCCCCACCGGCGACCAGGTTGCCGACGCAGAGTACCGGAACCGCCGCCTTGAAGGGATTTGCCAAGGTCAACCGGAGACGGGTCGCCAGGCCGTAACCCCAACCCAACGGCGTCAGAAACGCGCCCAAGGGGCTGCCCTTCCGGCGCCAGAATTCAGGCGCCCGCATGGGAGGCGTCCTTCCGGGACAAGGGCTCAAGAAACGGTTGCAATTCGGCAAAGACCGCGTCCAGCACACCGGCTTCGGAGGCGGCGAAAGCGTCCGCGGCGGCGGCCATGCGGTCGCGTTCCGACGGGTCGGCCAGCAACCGGGCAACGGCGGCTTCCAGAGCTTCTTCATTGGCGACCTCGATGGAGGCGCCGGCCGCCTTCAAGCGTTCCGTGATGTCTTCGAAATTCATCATGTGAGGCCCGTGGACGATGGCGCAATCGAGCCGCGCCGCCTCCAACGGGTTCTGACCGCCCAGGGGTACCAGGGACTTGCCCATGAAGGCGGTCCCCGCCAAGCGATAAAAAAGCCCCAGTTCGCCCAGGGTGTCGGCCACATAAACGTCTGTATCGGGACCGATAGCGTCACCGGCCGAGCGGCGGCTGACGGTCAGGCCCAGTGTGTTAATCCGGGTGGCGATTTCCGAACCCCGGTCCGGATGGCGCGGGACAATGACGGTCAACAACCCCGAAAACGCGTCCTTGAGCCGCCGGTGCACGCGCGCCGCCATTTCTTCTTCGCCGGGGTGGGTGCTGGCCGCCAGCCACAGTGGCCGGTCGCCGAGGCCTTTCTTGAATTTCGCCAGAATCTCGCCATCGGCGGGCAGGGGCGGAACGGCGAACTTCAGGTTGCCGACGTATTTGGCGTCGCCGGCACCGAGACGACGGAGGCGTTCGGCGTCCGTTTCGGTCTGTCCCAGACACAGGTCGAACCCTTCGAGCAGCCTTTTAATCAAGCCGCCGAACCCCTGCCAGCCCGAGAACGACCGCGGCGATATTCTGCCGTTGATCAGGACCATCGGTATTTTCCGGTCCACCGATTCGATGATCAGGTTGGGCCAGAATTCCGATTCCGCCCACAGCGCCAAGTCCGGACGCCAGTGATCGAGAAACCGCCTGACGTAAGGAATGCGGTCGACCGGAACATACTGGTGGAAAGCACCCTCAGGCAACCGCTCCGCCATCAGCCGGGCCGACGTCACGGTGCCGGTTGTCACCAGGACGCTAACGCCGGATATTTCCGTGACCAAACGTCCGATTAACGGTAGCAGGGAAATCGATTCGCCGATGCTGGCGGCGTGGGTCCAGATCAAAGGGCCCGAAGGGCGGTCTTGTCCGGGGCGGCCCAGGCGTTCGGCGAACCGGTCTGGGTCCTCCTTGCCCCGCGCCTTGCGGATTGCCAGGTAAAAACCGATCGCCGGCGCACCGATACTCGAAACAAGACGGTAAAGAGGAAGCATCATGACGCACCCCCTTCATCGCCGGGCCGGGGCTCCCGTTCCAGGGCCGGCTTGACGGGGGGCCGGTCCGAAAGCCGGTCGGCTTCAGCGGTGACGGCGTTGAGCCCGTCTTCGATCTGATGCCGGGCCGACTTCAAGGCCTCGGACCCGGCCTTGCTGTCAACGCGAATGGGATCGCCCCAGACGATGATTCCGCGGCCGAAAGGCCAAGCCAGGAGGAACCGGTCCCAGGTCGAAAGGCAGCGGCCCCGGGTTGTACCGAAGGCGACGGGAATGACTGGAACGCCGGAAAGGCGGGCCACGTTGACGGCCCCGTCGCTGGCCCGCATGCGTGGACCGCGCGGCCCGTCGGGGGTGATGCCGACGTAATCGCCTTGCTTCAGTGCCTTGACCATGGTGCGAAGCGCCTGAGCGCCGCCGCGGGTGGAAGACCCGGCCACCCACCTAATCCCGAAATGACCGCCGATTTGTGCACCAAGCTGGCCATCCCGGTGCTCGGAAATAAGCATGTGGATGATTTTCCGATGGTCCCAACAATACGGCATCAGCAGCAGCCTGCCGTGCCAGAACCCGAGGATAAAGGGCTTTCCCTCATCCCAGAACCGCTTTGGGATATCGCTGCCGACAACCGTCCAACGGCCGGTGTGATAGACAAGGCGAATATAGAGAGACGCCAACCAACAGAAAAACCGGCGCACGATTTTAGACTGGAGGACGCGCTTCAATGGCCTCACGTTGAGGGAATCCCTGTTTTAAGTTCAGGCTTCCGCAGCCCGGACCGCATCCGAAGTCTCGGCCTCTTCGGCGAATTGAAGGTTGTACAGCCGCTGGTAATTGCCGCCTCGGGCTATCAGTTCCACGTGAGACCCCTGTTCGATAACGCGCCCCTCGTTAATCACGTATATCAGGTCGGCGCCGGTCACCGTGGACAACCGGTGCGCGATCACCAGGGTCGTCCGCCCCTGCATCAGTTTGTCCATGGCGGCTTGAATTTGACGTTCGGATTCCGTATCCAGCGCCGAGGTCGCCTCATCCAAAAGAAGAACCGGCGCGTTTTTCAACATCGCCCGGGCAATGGCAAGACGCTGGCGCTGCCCTCCCGAAAGCTTGATCCCCTGTTCGCCGACCATGGTGTCGTAGCCGTCGGGCAGATCGACAATAAAATCGTGGGCGGCGGCGTTTTTTGCCGCCTCGATAATTTCTTCCTCTTCGGCCCCGGCCCGGCCGTAGGCGATATTGGCGCGGACGGTGTCGTCGAACAGGGTGATTTCCTGGCTGACCAGGGCGAAGCCGCCAAAAAGCGAAGCGAAGGTAACGTCGCGGACATCGGTGCCGTCGACGATGACGCGGCCTTCATCGACATCGTAGAAACGGGGGATCAGGTTGAGGATGGTCGATTTGCCGGCCCCCGAGGCGCCGACCAACGCCACTCTCTTCCCGGCCGGCACCTCCAGAGTGATCCGATTCAGGGTCGCCTTTCCGGGCACATAGGAAAAACGGACATCTTCGAGACGGATGTGGCCTTTAACGGAACCCAGATCCATCGCCCCCGGTTTTTCGAGGATTTCCGGTACCGTGTCCAGAAGTTGGAACAGGCGCTGCGCCCCAGCCAGCCCTTCCTGAAGGCTGGCGTTTAGATTAGCCAGCCGCTTCATCGGCTCATAAGCCAGCAGCAGCGCCATGATGAATGAGAAAAACGCGCCCGACGTGGTGGCGCCGTCAATCACCCGGTAGCCGCCGTAAATGATAACGATGCAAACCGCCACCCCGCCCAGGGTCTCCATGATCGGGCTAGACAACGCCCGGGTCCGCGCCGATTTGAAATTGAGGCTGAAGATTCTTTCGACGATACCGGCGATCCTGCTTTTTTCGTACCCTTCCATGCCATAGGCCTTGACCACCCGGATGCCCTGGAAGGTCTGTTCCAGCAACGTAGTGAACAGGCCCATTTCCTCCTGGGTGTTGGCCGTGACTTTCCGCATCCGCCGCCCGAGGCGCAGGATCGGCAACGCCGACATGGGGAAAATAAAAATACAGATCGCCGCCAGTTGCCAGTCCTTGGCGAACATCACCGCTATCAGGCCGACAAGTGACAGCAGGTCCTTGCCGAACCCGGTCAGCACATTCGACACCGCCGTTCGCATCTGATTGATATCCACGGTGAAGCGGGAAATCAGGCCTCCCGTCGCGTGGTTGTAGAAAAAGCTCAGGTCCATGCGCGCCAAGTGGGCGAACAGGCGATTCTGGTTATCCGCGATGATGCGAAAGCCGACAATGCTCATCAATACCGACTGGCCGTAATTGGCCAGGCCTTTGATAACAAACGTCGCGAAAACGACCAAGCCCAGCGGCCACAGCATGGCCCGATTTTCGCCAATGAACACCTCGTTGACCACAGGCTCCATCAGCCAGGCGCTGAACGCGGTGGCGGCGGCCATGACTGCCATGCAGACGACGGCAAGCACGATCCAGCCTAAATAATGACGGATGCATTCCCGCCAAAGCCGACGCATCAGCACATAAGTGGAATCATGCCGTGGCGGATTTTTATCGGTTATGTCGTTCAAGTTTTGGCAACCCGTGCTTGACGAAGCGGAAATTAACACGCGGCAGACCCCGGGGCCAACGTTTGCCCATTTTATCAGCTCCCGGCAACGGTCATTCCCTCAATCCTGATCGTCGGCGCGTTGGTTCCATACCGGAAAACCAAGTCGTCGGCGACGGTCAAATTCTGGAACATATCCGCCAAGTTCCCGGCAATGGTCACTTCAGTGACCGGATAGGCCAATTCACCGTTTTCAATCCAGAACCCGCTGGCGCCCCGACTGTAATCGCCGGTAATGCCGTTAACCCCGAACCCCATGAGTTCGGTGATATAGAACCCTTCCTTGATGTCGGCCATCAAGGCTTTCGGGGTTACGTCGCCGGCTTCGAGGTAAAGGTTCGTCGTTGACGGCGACGGTGGGGACGACGTTCCCCGGGCGGCGTGGCCCGTTGTCTTCAATCCTAGTTGCCGGGCCGAGCGCAGATCCAGGATCCACGTCTTCAGGACGCCGTTCTCAATAATGTCCATGCGCTTTGTGCCGACGCCTTCTCCGTCGAAGCATTTCGACCGGAGACCGCGACGGCGAAGCGGATCGTCAACAACAGCGACTGAATCGGGAAATATTTTCTCTTCCATTTTGTCTTTCAGGAAGGTGGTGCCGCGGGTCACGGAATTACCGTTGATGGCGTTGGCCAAATGGCCAAGCAGCGAGTTGGCGACCCTGGGATCGTAAACGACGGGGACTTCAGCCGACTGGGCCTTTTGGGGATTCAAGCGGCCGACGGCTTTTTCCCCGGCGCTGAGGCCGATTTCTTCCGGAGAAGGAAGATCTTCCCCGTAGACGGCGGTGGCATAATCGTAATCACGCTCCATGCCGGCATTCTCGCCGGCGACAACCGAAACGCTGATCGAATGGCTGGACCCGGAACAGGTCTGGGCGAAACCGTTGCTGCTGACCATGGCGATATTGTTCCGGCCCCAACCGGCTTCGGCACCCTCGGAATTGGTGACGCCGGAAACGCCCAGTGCCGCTTCTTCCGCCCTGGCGGCGCGTTCGCTCAACATGTCGCTGTCGGGCTCGGCGTCGTCACAGACTTCCAGATCGGGAAAGTCGTCGGCCAACTGTTCCGGATCGGCCAGTCCGCAATAGGAATCTTCGGGCACCGATCGGGCCATGGCCACAGCGCGATCCACCAGTTCCTCCAGGGCCGTCTCGGACGTGTCCGATGACGAAACGATGGCCTGACGGGAGCCGACGAAAACGCGAAGACCCAGATCGGCCCCTTCCGAGCGTTCCAGGTGTTCCATTTCGCCCAACCTTTGCGTCAATGAGAGCGACACTCTTTCGACGAAGACGGCATCGGCGCCATCGGCGCCGGCTTTCGCGGCCTTATCGATAAGGTCGTGAAGCAGCGTCAGTGTTCCGTTTTTTTTATTCATGCGTTTTTTGCCGTTTAGTTATGCGAATCGGGGGAACCTAAATATAGCCCGACGGAGTTATCATGCCGGATAGTGTCTCCCCAAAAAGTCGAACCGCTTCGTTTGGTTTCGTATGTAACACCTAAAAAAAACATTCAATTTCCTGTGAATAAAGAGTTGTGGTGTTGGCGTAATGGGAGATAAATATCATTTAAATATAAGTTATCTGGTTATGATGCGCTGGCACCCTGAACGCAAGCATCGTCCAGGGTGCATCCGCGGTAAATTGACTTCCTGACGGGAAGACCATGCCAAGGGTAACAGCTTTAAAAGAAGACCCACCTGAATCCCTTCAGCGTCAAGAACTGGGGTCCGCTGTTGTTCGCTTTGCCGGCGATTCCGGCGACGGCATGCAGTTCATCGGCAGTCAGTTCACCCAATCGACGGCGCTTTGCGGCAACGATCTCGCCACCTTCCCGGATTTCCCGGCTGAAATTCGCGCCCCCGCCGGCACCACGTTCGGGGTATCGGCGTTTCAAATCAATTTCGGCGCCACCGTGATCAAGACCTCCGGCGATGACTGCGATATGGTGGTCGCCATGAACCCGGCGGCATTGAAGGTCGTGCTGCCAGAACTGAAACTGGCCGGTCTGATTCTCGTCGATAGCGGCACCTTCACCGAAAGAAACCTGCACAAGGCGCATTACGACACCAACCCCCTCGAAGACGGAAGCCTGACCCCCTACCGCCTTATCGAACTCGACATATCCGCAATGACCTTGGAGGCGGTAAAGAAATTCGGCCTCGGCAAAAAAGAGGCGCTTCGCTGCAAGAATATGTGGACGTTGGGGTTAGTCTACTGGATGTACGATCGCGACCGGCAGGTGACCATCGACTGGCTGAACGTGAAGTTCACCAACCTGCCCGACCTAGCGGCGGCCAATATCGCGGCGTTGAACGCCGGTCACGCGTTTGGTGAGACGGCTGAAATTCCGGACGGCGTGCACGGGTTTTCCATCGGCAAGGCGGATATCGCCCCGGGCGAATACCGGACGGTCACAGGCGCAGAGGCATTGTCCTGGGGACTGGTTGCCGGGGCCAAGCTGGCGGGTTTGAAGATGACGTTCTGTTCATACCCCATTACCCCGGCGTCCTCTTTGCTGCACACCCTTTGCAATCTTATGGATTACGATGTTGTCACGTTCCAGGCCGAAGACGAAATCGCAGCCGTTTGCACGGCCATCGGCGCGTCCTATGCCGGCTCGTTGGGGGTCACGTCCAGCTCCGGCCCCGGGATCGCGCTAAAAGCCGAAGCTATAGGTCTTGCCATCAGCGCCGAATTGCCCCTAATCGTGGTCAATTCGCAACGCGCCGGTCCCTCGACCGGGATGCCGACGAAGACCGAACAATCAGACCTTCACCAGGCGGTGTTCGGACGCAACGCCGACAGCCCGTTGGTGGTGGTCGCCTCTCGATCGCCGTCTGATTGTTTTGACGTCGCCATCGAGGCCGTCCGTCTTTCGGTCAAGTACATGACCCCGGCGATCCTGCTGACCGATGGATATATCGGCAATGCCGCGGAACCCTGGCTGATTCCCGATTTCGAATCCTTCGAATCATTCCCGGTTGAATTTCGCACCGACCCGGAAGGATACCAGCCCTTTCTCAGAGATGAAAAAACACTGGCCCGGCCCTGGGCAACCCCCGGAACGCCGGGGCTGGAGCACCGGATCGGCGGCCTGGAAAAGGATTTCGATACCGGTCATATCTCCTATGATTCGGCCAACCACCAGCGCATGACCGAAATTCGCGCCGCTAAGATCAACGGCATCGCCGACGATATCCCCTTGCAAACGGTCGAAGAAGGAGACGACAAAGGCGAAATGGCCGTCGTTGGTTGGGGATCGACTTTTGGCCCCATCAATCGCGCCGTCAGCGCCCTCAGGGACGAGGGGGGGAAAGTCTCGCACATTCACATCCGCCACATATGGCCATTGCCGAAGAACCTGGGCGATCTGTTGGAAGGCTTCGATCAGGTTCTGGTGCCGGAGTTGAACAAGGGCCAATTGTCGACCGTGCTCAGGAGCCAATACCTGACGGATGCCCAGACCTTGTCCAAGGTTAGCGGCCAGCCATTTAAGATTTCCGAGATCGAAGCCGCGATCCGCGACAGGCTGGAGAAATGACATGAATGTCGTAACGCCGCTCAAGAAACTCACACCGGCCGATTTCGCCACCGATCAGGAAGTCCGCTGGTGCCCCGGCTGTGGCGATTACGCGATCCTGAAGGCGATGCAACGGACCCTTGTCGACATCGGGGCCACCAAGGAAAACACGGTGTTCATTTCCGGCATCGGCTGTGCCGCTAGGTTCCCTTATTACATGGCCACTTATGGTTTTCACACCATCCACGGGCGGGCGCCGTCGGTTGGCACCGGCATCAAGCTGGCCAATCCGGATTTGGATGTCTGGGTGATTACCGGCGACGGCGATGCATTGTCCATCGGCGGCAACCATCTGCTGCACGTGCTTCGCCGCAACGTGAATTTGCAGGTTTTGTTGTTCAATAACGAAATTTACGGCCTCACCAAGGGTCAATATTCCCCGACCTCCCGTGCCGGGACCCGTTCACCTTCGACGCCTTTGGGGTCGATTGAAAACCCGGTTTCCGCCGCCGCCCTGGCGCTTGGAGCCGGCGCCCGGTTTGTCGCCCGCTCCGTGGATACCATGCAAAAGCATTTGCCTGTTATCTTCAAACGCGCCCACGATCACAACGGCACGTCGTTCGTCGAGATTTTCCAGAACTGCATCGTCTACAACGACGAGGTGTTCGCGGAATTTACCGCCAAGAACGTCGCCGACGATGCAGAAATCATCCTTGAACACGGCCAGCCCTTGATTTTCGGAAAGCAGAAAAACCGGGGCCTCAGGGTCAGGTCCGGTTTCATCGAACTGGAAGCCGTGACCATCGGCGAGGACGGAGTGACCGAAGAGGATATTTTGATCCATGACGAAACCAATCGGGCGCTGGCCGGCATGCTGGCGCTGTTGGAGCCGCCTTCCATGCCCGTCGCCATCGGTGTCCTCTATTGCGACCCCGGGTCCAGCTATGAAGACGGCGTCAAGGACCATATGGACGAAGCCCTGAAACATTCTTCAGGCCATGACATCAACGCCCTCTTGAGGCGCGGCCATACCTGGACCATAACCGGCTGACGGGTATTAGGCTTCTAAGGAAATACCATGCCGGTCAGCGTTGCAATCATCGGCTCTGGCCCGGCCGGGTTTTATACCGCGGAGGCGCTTGTTAATTCCGTCGTTGATCTGAGCATCGACTTTATCGAACGGCTGCCGACACCGTTCGGCCTCATCCGGGGCGGAGTCGCCCCTGATCACCAAAAGACCAAGAACGTCGCTAAAAAGTACGAAAAAACGGCGTTGATGGATCAGGTGTGCTTCTACGGCAACGTCGATGTCGGACGTGACGTAAGCTTGGCGGAGCTTCGGGGAATCTATGACGCCGTGGTCCTCGCCATCGGCGCCCCCCGGGACCGGAAAATGAATATCCCCGGCGAGGACAAAACCGGGATCTTCGGTTCCGCCGATTTTGTCGGTTGGTACAACGGCCATCCCGATTTTCGCGACCTCGATCCGGATTTGAACCTATCCGCGGCGGCCGTCATCGGCGTCGGCAACGTCGCCATCGACGTCGCTAGACTTCTCGTCCGTACCAGGAATGAGTTGGCCCGCGGCGATATTCCCGATTACGCGGAAAAGGCCATCCTCGATTCGCCCATCGATGATGTTTATATCTTCGGCCGTCGCGGCCCGGTGGAAGCCAAGTTTACCAATGTCGAACTGCGCGAAATGGGTAAGCTCGAACAATCGGTTCCCCAGGTTAAGGCCGAGGTCCTCCCGGACGGAGTCGGCGATCTGGAGGACAGGGAAAAACGGCTGAAGGAACGCAATCTAGCGACGCTCCGGGAATTCGCCGGGCGCCAGCCTGATGAACTGCCGAAGCGGGTCCATTTCGAATTCTATGCGTCGCCGGCGGAGATCCTGGGCGGGGACCGGGTCGAGGGGTTGAGGTTGGAACGCACCCGGATCGAGGACGGCCGCGCTGTCGGAACAGGGGAATTTTTCGACATCGAATGCGGTTTGGTCGTCGCCGCCATCGGCTACCGATCCGACCCCTTGGAAGGCGCGCCCTTCGATGAAAAAAAGGGGATTGTCCCCAATGACGACGGCCGCGTCGATGACGGGCTTTACGCCGTTGGTTGGATCAAACGCGGCCCTACCGGGGTGATTTCAACAAACCGGCCGGACGGTGTTGCCGTTGCCGGGCATATCATCGATGATTGTTGCGAGGGCGGCAAAGCGGGACGCGAAGCGTTCGAAAAGATTCTGAAGGAACGCAACGTTCGATTCGTCAGCTATGATGATTGGAAGAAGATTGAGGCCGCGGAAATCGAAAATGCCAAGGGCGAACATCCGAGAAAGAAATTCGTCACCGTAAAAGAGATGCTGGACGTTCTTGACCGTCCATAAATCAATAAAAACAGAACAGGGAAAGACCGACCATGTCCGACGATACCTATGCTGGCGATCTCGCGCCCAAGCAGACGTGGGAGATGCTGGCCGAAAACCCGAAGGCCCGACTGGTGGATGTGCGCACCGACGCGGAGTTCGCCTATGTGGGAAACCCCGATCTTTCCGGCCTCGGCAAGGAAGTGATTCGCGTTTACTGGCAGGTTTTCCCGGACATGGACGTCAACCCGGATTTCGTGGACCAAGTCGCCGCTGGCGGCATCGGCAAGGATACGCCGTTATTGTTCATATGCCGGTCGGGCGTGCGTTCCCGTTACGCCGCCGAGGCGATGACCGCCGCCGGATTCCAGGAATGCTACAACGTCGCAGGCGGCTTCGAAGGCGATCCGGACGATCAAGGCCACCGCGGCACCGTCAATGGCTGGAAGGTGGACGGCCTGCCCTGGCGGCAGAGATAAGCCGACCGTATTACTTTCCCAAAGCCGTTAAGGCCCGATCCAGATCTTCCTTAATGTCTTCGGCGTCTTCCAGGCCCACCGACAAGCGGACAAGTCCTTCGGTGATGTTCAGGTCCGCCCTTTCCTCCGGGCTTAGGCGCTGATGGGTCGTCGTCGCCGGATGGGTGGCCAGGCTTTTGGCGTCGCCCAGATTATTGGCAATATCGATCAGCCCCAGCGCATTCAGGAAGCGGAAGGCCGCTTCCTTGCCGCCGTCGATGTCGAACGAAACCATGGTTCCGCCGTCGCCCATTTGCGCCATGGCGAGGTCATGCTGCGGGTGGTCCTTGTTCCCGGGGTAGTTGACCCGGGTGATTTCCTTCCGATTGCTCAAAAAACCGGCCACGGCGTGGGCGTTTTCACAATGGCGCTGAACCCGGATATCCAGGGTCTCCAGCCCCTTCAACATGACCCAGGCATTGAACGGGCTTAAACTCGGCCCGGTGTGACGAAAGAACGGGGTCAAGTCGTTTTCGATGAAGTCGGTGTCGTTGGTGAGGATCGCGCCGCCGAGGGTGCGGCCCTGCCCGTCGATGTGCTTGGTGGCCGAATACATGACGATATCGGCGCCCAGTTCCAACGGCCTTTGCAGTATCGGCGTCGCGAACACATTATCGACGATAATCTTGGCTCCCGCTTCGTGGGCCAAATCGCTGACCGCTTGAATGTCGATGATTTCAAGGACCGGGTTGGACGGCGTCTCCAAAAACACGCACTGGGTTTCGGTCGACAGCGCGGCCTTCCATTCTTCCAGGTCAATGCCGTCGACGAGGACGGTTTCGATACCGAATTTAGGAAGCTGTTCGGCAATGATGTAAAGGCACGACCCGAACAGCGCCCTGGAAGAGACAACCCGGTCCCCGGCCTTGAGCTGGCTCGCCAGCGCGGCAAACACCGCCGCCATGCCGGTCGCCGTCGAAACGCAGGTCTCCGCTCCCTCCAAGAGCGCCAGGCGCTTTTCGAACATCGTCACGGTCGGGTTGGCGTAGCGCGAATACATGTAGCGCTGTTTTTCGCCCTTGAAGGCCTGCTCGGCTTCTTCGGCCGACTCGTAAACGTAGCCGGACGTCAGAAACAGTCCTTCGCTGGTTTCGCCAAACGCCGAGCGCTCCGTCCCACCCCGGACAAGCCGGGTGCTTTGGCGCCAATTTGCCGGATCAGATTTCTTGCCACCCATGGAGGCGTCCTCCGTTTCACCTCGGACCGGCATGAAAAAAGCCCCAACCGCTGGGGGTCAGGGCTCCGATGGCTCCGACCTTTTAGCGGGCTTTTTTAACGTGGGCGCAAGCCGGTCGACCAAATCACCACGTAACAGCGGAAAATAAAGCCCTGTCGCCCGGAAAGGTCAAGAACAATTTTTAATTGGGAGATAGTCAATTTCATAGAAGCCATCGCCTTTCGGCAGGAAACTCCCTATATAAATGTCTTAACAAAGGACGATCTCATGACTGACCTTGCCGCCACCGATGAGTTGTTTTTTACCCACGCCGGGCTGGACCGCGGCCGCGTTCAGTCCATTGTCGACGACGCGCTGAAGGGGACCGATGACGGTGAATTGTTCCTGGAATACCGCCAATCGGAAAGCGTCGTCTTTGACGACGGGAAAATTAAAAGCGCCGCCTTCGACACCACGCAGGGATTCGGGCTTCGTGCCATTGCCGGCGAGGCAACGGGATATTCGCACGCCTCCGAGCTCAGCGAAGACGCCATTCGCCGCGCCGCCAACACGGTGAAGACGGTCCGCACCGGCAAGGGCGGCACCTTTGCCGAGCCGCCGGGCACCAACCGGAACCTCTACCGTGACGACAACCCGTTGGCCCTGGTCGACTTCGAGACCAAGGTCAAGCTGCTGGCCGACATGGATGCCTATGCCCGCGGCAAGGACGACCGGGTGGCTCAGGTTTCGGCATCCCTTTCCGGAAACTGGCAGGCGGTGGAGATCATTCGCGCCGGCGGGGCTAGGGCCGCCGATATCCGGCCCCTGGTGCGGCTCAACGCAATGGTGGTGGTGGAAAAGGACGGACGCATGGAATCCGGTTCGTACGGAGTTGGCGGCCGGGTTACCTATGATCGCTACCTTGAGCCCGATGCCTGGAAGGCCGTCGTCGACGAGGCATTGCGCCAGGCCCTGGTCAACTTGGAATCGGTCGCCGCCCCGGCCGGCGAAGTACCGGTGGTCCTAGGTCCCGGCTGGCCGGGTATCCTGCTGCACGAAGCCATCGGCCACGGACTTGAAGGCGACTTCAACCGCAAGAAGACCTCCGCCTTTGCCGGGCTAATGGGCGAACGGGTCGCCAGCCCGGGGGTGACGGTGATCGACGACGGCACCATGGATGACCGGCGCGGGTCGTTGACCATCGATGACGAGGGCACGCCGACGGAACGCACGGTGTTGATCGAGGATGGTATCCTCATGGGCTACATGCAGGACCGTATGAACGCGCATCTGATGGGCGACGCCAGCACTGGCAACGGCCGGCGGGAAAGTTACGCCCATGCCCCGATGCCGAGGATGACCAACACCTACATGCTGGCCGGCGAGCACGAGCCTGAGGAAATCCTGCAATCGGTAAAAAAAGGCCTTTACGCCGTCAGCTTCGGCGGCGGTCAGGTGGATATCACGTCGGGCAAGTTCGTTTTCAACTGCACCGAGGCCTATTTGATCGAGGACGGCAAAAAGGGGCCGCCGGTCAAGGGTGCGACGCTGATCGGCAACGGGCCTGACGTTTTGACCCGGGTTTCCATGACCGGCAACGATATGGCGTTGGACCCCGGCATCGGCACCTGCGGCAAGCACGGCCAGGGCGTGCCCGTCGGCGTCGGCCAGCCGACGCTCAAGATCGATAACCTGACGGTCGGCGGCACGGCGGTTTAATAAGAGTATTCCTTGAACACCGGATCGACAGAGTGGTCCCACCGTTCTTCGTAGGCGGCCAGAAGCTCCTCGGCCGGGGTCAGTCCCGAATGAGCGATCTGGAACAGGGGCTTCAGGAAATGGGCCTCATCCATGCCGACACTGTCGAAATGGCCCCTTTTGCAAAGCCCGCGGTGGGAAATCTGCAGGGCGTCTAGCCCCACGTCTCTGACGGTTCTGTTCCTGAAAGTGGTTTTGAGCGCGGTCCGCGGCACCTCGTCCCGCAGGGTCTGCATTTCCTCGATCGTCCAGTCCTTGACCATATCCCAGGCGGCGTCGCGGGCCTCTTTATCGTATAACAGCCCGACCCAAAAGGCGGGCAAGGCGCAAAGGCGACTCCATGGCCCGCCATCAGCGCCCCGCATCTCAAGAAACTGTTTCAGCCGCACTTCGGGGAAGGCGGTACTCATATGGTCGATCCAGTCGGACATCGTGGGCTTTTCACCGGGAAGCGCCGGCAGATCGCCTTCCATAAAATTCCGGAACGATTGCCCTGAGGCGTCGATATAGTTTCCGTCGCGGTAAACGAAGTACATGGGCACGTCGAGCAGGTAATCGACGTAACGTTCGAAACCGAACCCGTCCTCGAAAACGAACGGCAGCATGCCGCAGCGGTCGGGATCGGTGTCGGTCCAGATGTGGCTGCGGTAGGACAGGAACCCGGCGGGTTTTCCTTCCTTGAAAGGCGAATTCGCCCAGAGCGCCGTGGCGACCAGCTGCAATGCAAGCGCGATCCTGAACATCTGCACCATGGTGGCTTCGGAATCGAAATCCAGGTTGACCTGCACTGTGCACGTGGACTGCATCATTTCCAGCCCCAGCTTGCCTTTCTTGGGCATGTATTCGCGCATGATCTTGTAGCGGCCCTTGGGCATCCACGGCATGTCCTTGCCCGGCCACTTGGCCCTGTGCCCCAATCCGAGAAAGCCAATCCCCAATTCACGGGCGATGGCCTTCACCTGTTGCAGATGGCCTGTGACTTCATCGCAGGTCTGATGAATGGTTTCCACCGGGGCGCCGGAAAGCTCGATCTGTCCGGCCGGCTCCAGACTGATGAAGCTACCGTCGGGTTTCGATAGCGCGATTGGGTTGCCGTTTTCCAGCACTGGCTGCCAATCGAAACGGGTCAGCCCCTCTAAAAGCGCCCGCACCCCGGCCGAGCCTTCGTACTCCAGCGGTTTCAGGTCGGCTAGGTGATAGGCGAACTTTTCGTGCTCGGTGCCGATGCGCCAGTCTTTTTCGGGCTTGCATCCGGCTTCCAGATAACTGATTAGCTGTTCTTTCCCCTCAAGGGGCTGTTGGGGGGATAGCGTTTCACCGGCCATGGTTTTCTTTTATTCGTATTGATAAGGAATAGGCTTAGTGGCCGCTGCCGAGGAGGGCCTGCCAGCAGGCCAGCGCCGACAGCGCCGCTGTATCCGCTCGCAAAACACGCGGGCCCAAATCGACGCCGGTGACAAAGTCCAGTTTACCAAGGGCGTCAAGCTCGCTCGCATCAAAGCCACCTTCAGGACCGCTGAGGAACCCGCATGAAGGTTCATCGCCTCCGCCTTGATCCCGCAATCCGGCCAGCACCTCGGCAATAGGCCGACCGCCGCCGCTCTCGTCAAGATGAAGGAGAATCCTGCCGGGCGGCCACCCGGCGATAAATTGGTCCAACGTTTGCGGCTCCATGAATTCGGGGACCGTCAGACGTTGGGACTGTTCCACCGCTTCGATGGCGTGGGCGCGAAAGCGGTCCAGGTTGATGCGTGTGGTGTTGGTGTTTTTGGTAAAAACCGGGCATAGCCGGGAAACACCCAATTCCGTCGCCTTTTCGATGATGAAATCGGTCGACGTCTTTTTAATCGGCGCGAAGGCCAGCCACGGGCCGGGCTCCGCCGATTGCGGCCGCAATAATTTTTCGACCGTCAGCGCACCCCGTTTCTTTGCCAGGCTGTCGATCACCGCCGACCATTCGCCGTCTCGGCCGTTGAACAGTACGACCCCATCGCCGGTGCCGAGACGCATGACATGGCCCAGGTAATGGGCCTGGGCTTCGCTGACATCCAGGCCGCCGCCTGCGGTCAGGCCGGCATCCACGAACAAACGGGTTTTGGTTTTGTATGGGGTCATGGCGGGAAAATTTAATTACCTTGTTCTCATCATACGGTTCGGGCGGCTTTCGGCAAGGAAGACGGAAACACTCCTGGGTTCTGTTTCCCGAGCCGGGGCCGGTTTCGGGTATAGTTTCGGCCATGATGGATAATCCCGACAGCACCACCACCGACATTCCCAACGAAAGCTGGATCGACCGGCTGGCGCCCACGGGAACGCGCCCCTACCTGCGTTTGGCCCGGGCGGACCGGCCCATTGGAACCTGGCTGTTATTGCTTCCCTGCTGGTGGAGCATTTCCCTGGCATCGCCTTCGTGGCCGGACGGAAAAATGCTGGTTTTGTTCGTCATCGGGTCACTGGTCATGCGTGGCGCCGGATGCACTGTCAACGATATCGTCGACCGGAATTTCGACGCCCGCGTCGCCCGCACCGCGGCCCGGCCGATCCCCAGCGGCCAAGTCAGTGTCCGCCAGGCGATGGTTTTTTTGGCTCTACAGCTTCTGTTGGGGTTGGTGGTGCTGTTGCAATTCAATACCTTCGCCATAGGACTGGGCATCGGTTCTCTTGTTTTGGTCGCACTTTATCCGTTCATGAAGCGGATAACCTATTGGCCGCAATTGTTTCTGGGCCTGACGTTCAATTGGGGAGCCCTGCTGGGCTGGGCGGCGGTCAAGGGGGGACTCGGCCTTTCGGCGGCGGTGCTTTACGCGGCGGGAATTTTCTGGACCCTCGGTTACGACACCATCTACGCCCATCAGGACAAGGAGGACGACATCCTGATCGGGGTCAAATCGACGGCATTGAAGTTTGGCGCCGCGACCGGGCCATGGCTTATGGGTTTTTACACCATCACCGTCTGTTTGTTGGCCATGACCGGTTATTTGGCGGGAATGCCATGGCCGTTTTATCTGGCGCTCGCCATAGGCGCCTCCCAACTGGCATGGCAAATCAGGACCGTCGATATCACCGATCCCAAGAACTGCTTGGCGAAGTTTAAATCCAGCCGAAATTTCGGCTTGATAATCCTGGCCGGGATTGTCGCCGGACAGGTGATGAGCTGACCGGGGCTCAGCGAGGCTTCTTAAAATTCTCGCAATGCGGTAACTCCTTGCCGGCGATCGCATGGGCCATCTCAGCAATCACCTTGAACCCCGGGCCGCCATAACACGGCATCGGCGCCGACGTCTGGGGATCGTAGCTGATATCAAGCAAAGCCACGCAATAAAGCACCATCATCGCCCCCATGAGACCTATATAAAGCGGGCCGTTGCGGTGGGGCGGCGGATGATGCCGATACTTAAGCGCGCCGAGTTCGGCGGCATCCAATATTCCGGCGGCATCCCGGGAAAGAACATCGCGGCTGAAATGCCGGACCCAAACCGGAACGTTCTGATGGAACATGTAGGCGACGAAGGAACGTTCCAACGTCTTTTCATTCGCTTCGCGATCCGACCAACGACGAAAGGCGAGCCGGAAAAAATCATATTCGGATACGCCCAAGGCCTCGGCCGCTTTCATTGCAGCGACGAAATCCGGGGGCGCTGTCGGCCACATAAAGCTCATGGTCGTCTCCTCGGGCTTGAGACGATCTCCCCTATTTCTTTTAATATTATTACCCTTTTGGGCCGGGTCAAATTTCTATCGGGGTAAAACCGGAATAATTGAAAGGCAGGCCGTCCGACATCAGGGCCCGGGTCCTTTCCTGCCTAGCCGAATCATCCTCTATCGCCGCCCTAATAAAGGCTTCGAGAGGCTGGCCGGCAGCCGTTACGTCCCGGGCGTGGTTCTGGATTTCTTCCTGGCTGAGAGAAGCCCATATCCGGTTTTCGGCCCGAACGGCGGCCAGGGCGACAGGAAAGCCGTCCCGAGTCAGAGATCCGCAACGAGACAAATAAACATAGGCGGACGTCATGGCCGGGCCGAAGTCCAATTGCAGTTCTATGCCGTCTAATTCCCCGAAATGGTAATTCCCCATAGGGATTTCGGTTTCGTGCATGTGGGATTCCTGTTCCGGCGTCAGCCAGTCGACGAAAAGCGTGACCCGGGTGCCGGGGGAATGCCTGAGGGTGGCCGGGATCGACCCATAGGAAGCCACGTGCGGCGAATAGACGATATCGAAATCCTTCAGCCGGGCCCGAATCACCGGGATCGGGCCCAGATCCGATCCGTTGAATTTGCGGATCAATTGTTCGGGGGATTGATTGGAGCCGACGGCAAGGACCGGGCGCCTTCCGGAAACGTCGGGCATTGGGGCGCAGGGGGCAAGCTCTTGGTGCTCTCCTCCGTGAACGATGTAGGAATTCGTCGGGATTTTATAAGGGTAGGATAAAGCGCGGTGTAGGGTGTCCGGGGACATTTGGAAAATCGCCGGCCTCAGTCGTTGCCATCAAGGTACTCTATGATATCGACCTCGTCGATCTGGTCCTTTTCCAGGAACTGATCGGCGTATTCCTTGTAAACGCCGGAAGTCAAAAAAATTTCGAACAGATCGCCATCGATATGGGAGTCCTTTTTCATGAACGACATGATCTTGACGCTTTCGCTCAGGGTCTTCGCCGCCTTGTAGGGGCGGTCGGCGGCAGTCAACGCCTCGAAGATATCGGCGATGGCCATGATCCGGGCCGGGATCGACATATCGTCTTTGTTGAGCTTCTTCGGGTACCCGGTGCCGTCCATCTTTTCGTGGTGGCCGCCAGCATATTCGGGAACCCGTTTCAAATGTTTGGGGAACGGAAGCTGCTCCAACATAACGATCGTCTGTACGATATGGTCGTTGATTTTGAAGCGTTCCTCGGCGGTCAAGGTGCCCCGGGCGATGGAAAGGTTGTAGACCTCGCCGAGATTGAACTTGAGTTCCGGCACATCGAGCTTGAAACCGTATTGGTCGTCCTGGGCCGCGACTGTCTCCTCTTCGCGGTAAATGATGTGGTCGTCCCGGTCGCAGAGCAGGTTTTCGGCAACCGGCAATTTTTCCGCCTTGGTCCTGTTCTTGCGTTTCTTTTCTTCATAGGAAATGCCGAGCCGGTCATCGATAGTCCGGGTCCATTGGATATTGGCGATTTCCTCGACCCGTTCTATTTTTTCCGGGGCCATGAATTCACCGCCGATATTGGATTCGGCGATAAAGGCGAAGTCATCGTCCAGCTTGATCAGCCGTTCATCCAATGCGGCGCGGAGCTTCTCCGGATCCCCTTTGCCGTCCGCCACGGCCTTCAGGTAATCGATCTCCGCTTCGCGTTTAACCACTTCGAAACGGGTGCGGATTTCATGGATGCGGTCATAGATGGTTTCCAGCTTGGTAGCCTTGTCGACCACGTATTCAGGCGTCGTCACCTTGCCGCAATCGTGAAGCAGCCCGGCGATGTGCAATTCGTACCATTCGTCTTCGTTGAGATAGAAATCGGCGAACGGTCCGTCCTTGGCCTCGCATACGGCATTGACCAGCATCATGGTCAATTCCGGGACCCGTTGGCAGTGTCCCCCCGTATAGGGCGATTTGGCGTCGATGGCGGACGCGATCAATTTGATGAACGAATCAAGTAAAAGCTTCTGCGCGTCCAAAAGCTGCTTGTTGTCCAACGCCACGGCGGCCTGCGACGCCAGGGCTTCGATCAAGGGCTGGATATCGCTGCTGAAGGGGATAACCTCGCCGGTATCCCGGTCCTGGGCATTGAGAAGCTGAAGGACACCGATAATCTCGTCCTGGGAATTCTTCATCGGCACGGTCAGGAACGATTTCGACCGGTATCCCGTCCCCTCGTCGAATTTCCGCGTTCCGGAGAAATCGAAGTCCTTCGAATCGTAGGCGTCGGGGATGTTGATGGATTTCCCCGTCAGGCCGGCGCAACTGGCGACGTTGGCTTTGTTTTCCTTGCCCGTTTCCGGGTCATAGAGGAGCACCGGCGGAAAGGTGATTTCCTTGCCGGTGGTTCCACCCATGGCGATCTTGAGGGAATCCGTGCGCACGATCTCGAAATTCAGGTTGTTGTCTTCGGTCTTGAGGTAAAGCGTCCCGCCGTCGGCATTGGAGATATCCTTGGCCTCGAGAAGAATGGTTTCCATAAGGCGGCTGGTATCCTGCTCCGCCGAAAGGGCGATGCCGATTTCGATCAGCCTCTCAAAACTCGAGGCTTGGTTTTGTTCAGACGTTTTTTTCGTTTTCTTCGCCATGGTGTTTTATATCACCCCAGACAACGCCTTAAACTCTTATATCAAAGGGACTTAATGCTCAGACTGGGTATCCCTGACTACGGTTTAATATAAAGGGTACCCGTCAATTAGGCCGTTTGGCACCCTATCTTTCGATCTAGGCGGGCGGCGGAAAAGGGTATCGGTCTTTTTGCCTGAAAACAACTGGAGGGACGGCCAAGTGCCTTGACGCTCCCGCTCCCATGCGGTGTCAATAGGCCAATAAATGCATAAGGAACTGGCATTATGGCCTTTTCTTCATTGAGAGACTTTATCGACCGCCTGGAGAAGGACGGCCGTCTGGTGCGCGTCGGCGAGCCGGTTTCCCCCAACCTGGAGATGACCGAAATCCAGACCCGCCTGCTTGCCGAAGGCGGCCCGGCGGTCTTGTTCGAAAACGTCGTCGACGACGAAGGGGCGTCTTTCGGCATACCGGTTCTGGTCAATCTTTTCGGCACTATCGAGAGGGTCGCCTGGGGCATGAGCCGAGAGCCAGCCCAGCTTCGCGAAATTGGCGAGACTCTGGCATTCCTGCGCCAGCCCAAACCCCCGGAAGGCTGGCGGGACGCAGTAAAAGCCCTGCCGATGGTGAAGACCGTCATGGCCATGAAGCCAAAAACGGTCACCAAGGCGCCGTGCCAGGAAATGGTGCTGAAAGGGAACGACATCGACCTTTCGCGGCTGCCGGTTCAGACCTGTTGGCCCGGCGAACCGGCCCCGGTGATCACTTGGCCGCTGGTGGTGACCCAGGGCCCCGAGGCCGGCAAGAAAGGCGGCGATGCCCGCGACGACTACAACCTCGGCATCTACCGCATGCAGGTCACGGGCTCCAGCACAACCTACATGCGCTGGCTTAAACACCGGGGGGGCGCGCAGCATCATGCACGGTGGAAGGACAAAAAGACCGAGCCCCTGCCCGCCGCCGCCGTCATCGGCGCCGATCCGGGGACCATTCTTGCCGCCGTCACCCCGGTCCCCGATACACTTTCGGAATACCAGTTCGCCGGGCTGCTCAGGGGCAAGAAGGTGGAATTGGTTGACTGCAAGACCGTGCCCTTGAAGGTGCCGGCCGAGGCCGAGATCGTGCTCGAAGGCCACGTGTCGCTGGATGATTACGGCGACGAAGGCCCCTATGGGGACCACACCGGTTATTACAACGCCGTCGAGCCGTTCCCGGTCTTTACCGTCAGCGCCATCACCATGCGCAAGGACCCGATTTACCTCTCGACCTTTACCGGCCGCCCGCCCGATGAGCCTTCGGTACTGGGCGAGGCCCTTAATGACGTTTTCGTGCCTTTGTTCCAGCAGCAGTTCCCCGAAATCGTCGATTTCTGGCTACCGCCCGAGGCGTGTTCGTACCGGGTCGGGGTTGTTTCCATCAAGAAAGCCTACCCCGGCCATGCCAAGCGGATCATGATGGCGGTGTGGTCGTACCTGAGGCAGTTCATGTACACGAAATTCGTTATCGTCGTTGACGCCGACATCGACGCCCGCGATTGGAAAGACGTAATCTGGGCGGTTTCCACCAACGTCGACCCCGCCCGCGACATCACGGTGATCGACAACACGCCCATCGATTACTTGGATTTTGCGTCTCCGGAATCGGGGCTGGGCTCCAAAATGGGGATCGACGCCACCACCAAAATTCCGCCCGAAACCCGCCGCGATTGGGGCCGCAAGATCCGCATGGCCGACGACATCATCGACGAAGTGACCCGAAAATGGGAAGCCTATGGCCTACCCAGCGCAGGCAAGCCGATCTGGAAATAGCCGTGACCAATAAGGACCTCAAGGACCACGCCAAGAACGCCAACGCCTGGCCTTTCGCCGAGGCGCGAAGCCTGTTGAAGCGCGTCGGCGACAAGACGCCTGAAAAGGGCTACGTGCTGTTCGAAACTGGGTACGGGCCTTCGGGCCTGCCGCACATCGGCACCTTCGGCGAGGTCGCCCGGACATCAATGGTGCGTCACGCTTTTTCGCTGCTGTCCGACCTGCCGAGCAAATTGATCGCTTTTTCCGACGACATGGACGGGCTTAGGAAGGTGCCCGACAACATCCCCAACCCCGATATGGTGGCCAAGCACCTGGGCAAGCCGTTGACCACCATCCCCGATCCCTTCGGGACGCACGAGAGCTTCGGCCATCACAACAACGCCCGGCTGAAGGCGTTCCTGGACGACTTCGGTTTCGATTATGAATTCCTGAGCTCGACCGAATGTTACAAGAGCGGACGCTTCGACGAGGCGCTGTTGGAGGTGCTGGAACGCTACGATGCGGTCATCAACGTCATCCTGCCGACCTTGGGCGAGGAACGCCGCGCCACCTACAGCCCCTTCCTGCCGGTGTGCCCGAAAACGGGCCGAGTGCTTCAGGCGTCGGTGATCGAACGCGACACCGATGCCGGGACCATCGTCTATGAGGACGAGGACGGCGCCAAGAACGAGGTGCCGGTCACCTGCGGCCATTGCAAGCTGCAATGGAAGGCCGATTGGGCCATGCGGTGGGCGGCACTCGACGTGGATTACGAGATGTCGGGCAAAGACCTGATCGATTCGGTGAAGCTTTCGGGGAAAATTTGCCACATCCTGGGCGGCGAACCGCCGGTGGGGTTCACCTACGAGCTTTTCCTCGACGAAAACGGCGAGAAAATTTCAAAATCCCGTGGCAACGGACTGACGGTGGAGGAATGGCTACGCTACGCGCCGCCGGAAAGTCTGTCGCTGTTCATGTATCAAAAACCGAAAACGGCGAAGCGGCTATTTTTCGACATCATCCCCCGTAACGTCGACGATTATCTAAGCCATCTTTCGAGTTTGCCCCAACAGGACGACGCCAAGAAGCTGAATAATCCCGCCTGGCACATCCATCAGGGAACCCCGCCGCACGAGGAAGCTCACTTAAGTTTCAACATTCTCCTCAACCTGGCTAGCGTCTGTCACACCGAGGACAAGGCGGTGCTTTGGCATTTCATTTCCCGCTACCGGCCCGATGCTTCGCCGGAAGCAGCCCCCATCCTGGACAAGTTCCTCGATTACGCCGTCAACTACTACCGGGATTTCGTCAAGCCGGCGAAGAATTACCGCAAGGCGACCGACGACGAAAAGGCGGCGCTGGAGGACCTGTTGGCGGTGCTGGGCGGCTTTGCCGCTGACGCCGACGCCGAAACCATCCAAACGGAAGTTTATGAAGTCGGCAAGCGCCACCCCTTCCCCAACCTGAAGGCCTGGTTCAGGGCGCTCTACGAGATTCTTCTCGGCCAATCCCAAGGGCCCCGGATGGGGTCTTTCATCGCCCTTTACGGGTTGCAGGAAACTCAGGACCTGATTAAGCGCGCCATCGCCGGCGAAGACCTCGCCCACTGACCGGCGCTTCATCCCGGGCAGCCCCTGACTGCGGTATCATTTTTTTAAGATAGTTAGATACAGAAAGGGACGGCTTATTTGCTTGCCCAAACCACGCGGGCCATCCAGTCAATTTCTTCTATCAACAGGCTGCGGTCCTCGTGGTTGGGATTAAGGGATTGCAGGTCCAACTTGCGGGCCGATTGGCGGAGCAGCACTTTGACCATGACCTCACCGCCCTTGGTTTTGACAACGACACGGTCGCCGCGGCGGATATTGGCCTGGGGTGAAACGATGATCGAATCGCCGTCACGGAACACTGGCTCCATGCTGTCGCCTGTGACTTCCAGGGCATAGGCGTAGGGATCGCCGAGACCGGGAAACGGAATTTCATCCCAAGCCCCGCCCGTGGGATAACCGACATCGTCAAAAAATCCCGAAGCGCCCGCCTGAACAAAACCGATTAACGGAATATTCCGGTAGACGCCGGCGCTTTCGCCATCGCTCGTGAATGAAACGAATTCAGCCAGGCTGGCGCCCGTCGCCGCGAGCGCCTTTGAGACGCTTTCCGTGCTCGGCCAGCGGAGCTTTCCCTCGCGGGTGACCCGTTTACTTTTGTTAAAGGTCGTCGGGTCTAGGCCGGACTGCCGGGCCAGACCGGACGCGGAGTATCCATACTCCCGGGCCAACCGGTCGATTGCTCTCCAGACATCGGTGTGCTTCAACATGGGAACATTGTCATATATAAGCGTCTTCCCGTCATTAGGAACCTATGCTTATTTATAAAGAATTAGGATTTATAAAGAATTAGGAATAAAAAGTTTTTTAATTTTGGAACACTGGGATGGATTTGTAACGAACCAAGATGTCAAATATAAAAACTTGAAAATAAAAGGCGCTCCTTCAGCAGCTGGCCATGTCACCAAAGAACCTGAAAACACCGTCTTTTTGGCCCGACGTAGGAATATTGGCGCTTTTGACGGGGCCCTTTTTCCTCAACGATTTTATCTTTCTGAATATCGAGACCGCGCCCCAGTGGCTGGCCGCCGATTACGGATCGAAGATGCTGGCTTTGATTGTTTTGTTCGCGGTCCTTCCGCTTCGCCGGGCCGCCGCAAGCACGATCAAGCTGAAGGCCACCCTAAAAGAAGCCGTCACCCTTGCCGTGCTCAGTACTGGGGCGGTGATCTTCGCCAATTATTTCTTCCGCGTCCTGGTGCCGATCGAGATTGAAAGCCTGGTGCTGTTCCGCTATCCGCCGTTGACCCCGGGCCTGTTTTACTGGACGGACATCACCTTCGGGCTGGCATTGACGGCGGTGAGCGAGGAATTCGTTTTTCGCGGCGTCTTCGCCGTTTTGGCGGCGCGCTATCTTTCGGGAACCGCTGCCATGGTCCTCGTATCGGCCATCGTCTTTGCCCTGATCCACTGGTCGCACGGACTGACGTCGATGGTCGTCGCCGGCATCGCCGGCGTGGTGTTGATGGTGCTTTACCTGCGCACGGGTTCGGTGCTGCCGGGCATCGCCGCGCATTACGCCATCAACTTCGCCGATTTCTTATAAGGCTAAGGGTCTGAGACGCCCGCAAACGTTCAGCCGGCGGCGGTGATCCTGGCGATCAGCTCGCGCTCCACCTTTTCGGCCTCGGGCGTGTCGATCTGGCAGGTTCCCGCCGCGTGGTGCCCGCCGCCGCCGTATTCAAGCATCAACTGGCCGATGTCAGTCTTCGAGCTTTTGTCGAAGATGGATTTGCCGACGGCAAAGACGATATTCATTTGTTCGCGCCCCATCATCACTTGCATGGAGATATTGCAGTCGGGGAAGAGCGCGTAAATTATGAACCTGTTGCCGGCATGGATGGTCTCCTCCTCGCGCAGGTCCAAAACAACCAGGTTTTGATGGACGGTGGAGCAACGCTTTAACTGTTCGGCGAACTTTTCCTGCTGCTCGAAATAGAGGTCCACCCGTTCCTTGACGTCGGGCAGTTCGAGGATCTGGTCGATGTTATGATCGTGGCAGCGCTCGATCAGCTCCATCATCAGCTCGTAATTGGGAATGCGGAAGCCCCGGAACCGGCCCAGACCGGTGCGGGCGTCCATGAGGAAGTTCAACAGCGCCCAGCCCGTGGGCTTGAGCACTTCTTCCATGGTGAACTGGGCGGAATCGCCCTTATCCACCGCTTCCATCAAATCGACATCGACGTTGGGAAAGGCTTCCTTGCCGCCATAATAGTCATAGACCACACGTGCCGCCGACGGCGCATCAGGGTCGATGATGTGGTTGTCGAACTTCTCGCCTAGCCGGACGATTTCGCTTTCGTGGTGATCGAAGGCCAGATGGCAGCCCGGCACGTAGGGCAGGTTGGTGGTGATGTCTATTTTTGAAATCGGCACTGTGCCATCCTGCATGTCCTTCGGGTGGACGAACAAGATATCGTCGATCAAGTCCCTATCTTCGAGCAGGACGGCGCAGACCAGGCCGTCGAAATCACTTCGGGTGACTAAGCGGAATTTTTCATCTGTTGACATTGAAACGCCTACTCCTGATTGCCGTTATGTGAGCATTCATGCCCCCTACCTTGGGCGAATAATAATCGTTTTACCGAGGCTGGTTTAAGTTTTGTTTATTTGCACCTTATAACCGCGCTTTCCGACCTATGGCAGTGATGGCCCTCACACGTTCCCAAACGAGGGTGACTTATTTGGACGGGCAGGCGTTTTTTAAATTTTATTTATTACTTTCCCAACATTTTTCCCCGCCGGAGAACCGCGACTATGATTTTTGAAAGGCACCCGCTTGCGGCTCAACTGGTATCTACCCCTGTCAACTAGCGGTTCATGCTTTACGCTACAGCAAATAATTAAAATTATTAACTTAAAATGAGTTATATTTTTTTTAATCTAATTTAAGTTAATTTTAGAAAGCCTAACCTGAGTTCTTCCAAGTTGCGGGCAAAATCTTCTCTTTATCTTTGTCATCAGGGTTACTTTATTTCTATTTACAACAAAAAAGCACCATCAATCTTAATTTCAAATTGTCTGCAAAAAAAAGTGCTGGAGGTTTTACAGTTGGACGGGAAATCCCACTTTCCGCTATAACCCCTGCCCGTCAACGCCAGCCAGGAAAGGAGGGCCGGGTCATGATGAAACGAAAGATTCGGCGGCGGAACCCCGTCGCCCGGGCGCTCCGGCGGCTCAAGCCCAAGCTGATACCGTCCGCTAAGGCCTACCGCCGCAAGCCCAAACATAAAGGTCATTCCGATTTGAAGTCGGGATGGCCTTTTTCTTTTTTGGTGAAAGTTACTCCGCCGCCAATTTCCGCTTCTGGATAAGCTCCATGATCTCTGCCGCCGCCACCGGGATGTTGGTGCCGGGGCCGTAGACGGCAGCGACCCCCTTCTCGAACAGGAAGTCATAATCGTGGGGCGGGATGACGCCGCCACAAACGACGACGATGTCCCCCGCGCCGCCGTTGCGGAGCGCGTCGATCAGTTGCGGCACCAGGGTCATGTGCCCGGCCGCCTGCGACGATACGCCGATGACGTGGACGTCGTTCTCGATGGCTTCGCGGGCCGCCTCTTCCGGAGTCTGGAACATCGCACCCAGGTCAACCTCGAAACCGATGTCGACGAACGCCGTGGCGATCACCTTGGCGCCCCGGTCGTGACCGTCCTGGCCCATCTTGACCACTTGCATGCGGGGACGGCGGCCTTCGCTTTCGGCGAAGGCTTCGACCTCGGCCCGGATTTTCCGGAACCCCTCGTCGCCTTCGTAGGCGGACCCGTAAACCCCGGTGACGGAGCGCACCTGCGCCCGGTGGCGGGTGAAGACCTTCTCCAGGGCATCTGAAATCTCACCCACCGTGGCCCGGGCCCGGGTGGCGTCGATGGAAAGTTCCAGCAAATTCCCATCGCCCGATTCCGCGGCCCCGGTCAGGGCGTCGAGTGCCGCCCGGCACGCCTCCTCATCGCGGGACTTGCGGATTTCCTCGAGCCGCTTGATCTGTCCCTCGCGGACGGCGGCGTTATCGATTTCCAGCAAGTCCACGGGCTCGTCCTTTTCCGAAGGGTACTTGTTGACGCCGACGATGACCTCTTCGCCGCGGTCGATGCGGGCCTGCTTGCGGGCCGCCGACTCTTCGATCCGCAGCTTCGGCATGCCGGCGATCACCGCCTTGGTCATGCCGCCCAGGTCCTCGACTTCATCAATAAGCTTGCGGGCCTCGGCGACGACCGAGTGGGTCAAGCTTTCCAGGTAGTAGCTGCCGCCCAAGGGATCGATGACGTTGGTGATGCCGGTTTCCTCGGCGATCACCAATTGCGTGTTCCGGGCGATGCGGGCCGAAGCCGGGCTGGGGAGCGCCAGCGCCTCGTCGAAGGCGTTGGTGTGCAGGCTCTGGGTGCCGCCAAGCACGGCGGCCAGCGCCTCGATGGTGGTGCGGATGACGTTGTTGTAGGGCTCCTTGGCCGCCAAAGAGACTCCTGACGTTTGGCAATGGGTGCGCAGCATGGACGAGCGCGGGTCCTCAGGCTTAAAGGGTTCCATCAGCTCCGCCCACAACAGCCGGGCGGCGCGGAGCTTGGCGATCTCCATGAAGAAGTTCATGCCGATGTTGAAGAAGAAGCTCAAGCGCGGCGCGAAGTCGTCAACGTCGAGGCCCTTGCCCAGCGCGGCGCGGACGTATTCGAGCCCGTCGGCAAGCGTAAACGCCAGTTCCTGGACGATGGTCGAGCCGGCTTCCTGGATGTGATAGCCGGAAATGGAAATGGAATTGAACTTGGGCATGTTCTTGGCCGTGTATTCGATGATGTCGGCAACGATGCGCATGGAGGGTTGGGGCGGATAGATATAAGTGTTGCGGACCATGAACTCCTTGAGAATGTCGTTTTGGATGGTGCCGGAAAGCTTCTCAGGGGGAACGCACTGTTCCTCGCCGGCAACGATAAAGCCCGCCAACACCGGCAGCACGGCGCCGTTCATGGTCATCGACACGCTCATCTCGTCGAGCGGGATGCCGTCGAACAGGATCTTCATGTCCTCTACGGAATCGATGGCGACCCCGGCCTTGCCGACATCGCCGATGACGCGGGGGTGATCAGAATCGAAACCCCGGTGGGTGGCTAGGTCGAACGCCACCGACAGCCCCTTCTGGCCGGCGGCAAGGTTGTCGCGGAAGAACTTGTTTGAATCCTCGGCCGTCGAAAAACCGGCGTACTGGCGGATGGTCCACGGGCGGCCCGCGTACATGGTCGCCCTCGGCCCGCGCAGGTAAGGGGCGAACCCGGGCAGGGAATTCACCGCCTCGATGCCCTCCAGGTCCTCGGCCGTGTAAAGGGCCTTGACCTCGATGCCTTCGGGCGTTTTCCAGACAAGGTCTTCCGGCGAGCGGTCCTTCAGCTCCTCGGCCGCGCGCCGGCGCCAGTCCTTACGTCCGGGGGCGGTCTTTTTCGGGGATTTCCTGGACAATTTCGCCATGCCGTTTCTCAAGCGCACCATTGAGCCCTTGGGGCTTCCGGATTACGGAGTATAGGCCAAACCCGCCGCCTCTTGGGCAGTGAAATTTGTGCAAGTGCGAAAAAAATCCCCCGAAATGAAAAAATACCACTTATCCACACAATATATGGTGTGGCTATTGCTTGATTTTAGCAAATATAGTATTTGTCCATGGGTTCCCTGAACCCCGTTTTTGAACACATAACAAGGAGGCTTCGTCCGCAAAACGTAGGCAGACCCTGGGATTGCCAGCGATAAAGCGCCGAAAAACCAACATGTCAGAAGAATGGACGCCAACACGCATCAGCATCCTCATTGCCTTGTGGGACGAAGGCCTCACTACCCGCGCCATGGGCGTACGGCTCGGTGTCACCAAGAACGCAGTCGTCGGCAAGATTCACCGCTTAGGCCTGCCAAAACGGGGGTCTCCGATCCGGAAAAAGCCGAAACCGGCCCAGATCATCAGCCTCGAGGCGCTTCGCGCCGGCATGTGCTGCTGGCCGGAAGGCGAGCCGGGAAAAGATAATTTCCGTTTCTGTGGCGACCCCATCGTCCCGGAAAAACCCTATTGCGCCCACCATTGCGAACGGGCCTACGTCAAGAACCTCAAGGACAAGAAGACCGCCGCCTGAACGGTCGGCCCTTGGCGGCGCATTGCGGCCCTTGACCTGAAAGACCCGGGGGCTAAGATCACCCCGTTATGGAATCGATCTCTGTTTCCTTGCCGCTTGGCATTCGACGAATTACCGGCCCGGCCTCTTTTTGAGGACCGGGAACTCCCGTCGTCTGTCACCGTTTCAAGGAAGGGAGGTGCGTCCCATGACCACCTTATCCGGGTTTTTACCCGTTCAACGCTGCCAAACCGCCTATTTCTCCGTTATCGCCACCGCCGAGCCGGGAACGATGCCCCGCGTATTGGAGATTTTCGCCAAGCGCGGGCTGGTGCCCGCCCGTTGGCTGAGCGCCGTCGCCGGCCCAAGGGACGGGGAGATCCATATCGATATCCAGCTTGCCGATGCGGACAGGGAGCTTGCCGAGCGCCTGGCCCAATCCTTGCGCCAAGTGGTCTCGGTGCAATCGGTCCTGACATCGGAGAAACGCGTACTTTTATCCGCGTGAACCCCTTGCGAAAGGAAATCGGGTGAGCCTTGTCGACCGCATCCGGGATTGCGCCCGTTTCGAGCCCGGCCGCTACCGCCCCTTTATCGTCGGTGGCGCCGCCGTGGGCCGGATCGACGAGGCCGGGGTGATTTTTCAATCGCATATCGACGGGAAACGAGAGTTACTTACTCCCGAGAAAAGCATTGAAATTCAACGTAAATTGGATTCTACCATAACCATGGCGCTGGATGAATGCACTGCCTTCCCCCTCTCGAAAACTTTAACTGAAGAATCAATGGGATTGTCAATGCGCTGGGCAGTACGCTCAAAAGAAGCATATTTGGCCCGATCCGGTTATGGTCTGTTCGGTATTGTGCAAGGCGGGATGTATCCTGAATTACGCGCCCAGTCTGTTGCCTCGCTTGTTGAAACGGGCTTCGACGGCTATGCGATTGGCGGCCTTGCCGTTGGTGAGGACAACGAATTGATGCATGAGATCACGGCTTACACTGCATCACGGCTCCCAGTGGAGAAACCTAGGTATTTGATGGGTGTTGGACGTCCCAGCGACCTTGTCGATGCTGTGGTGTCAGGTTGTGACATGTTCGATTGTGTTCTACCTACTCGCTCAGGTCGAACCGGCCAAGCATTTACTTGGAATGGAGTTGTCAATATTCGAAACAGCCGCCACAAGGATGACCCACGACCTCTCGACGAAACTTGTAAGTGCCCTACGTGTCTAGGTTACAGTCGCGCTTACCTTTATCACCTTGTCCAAGCAAAGGAGATTTTAGGTGTGATCCTTATGACTTGGCACAATTTATATTATTACCAAGCTTTGATGGCTGGTATGCGTTTCGCCATTCGTTCGGGTGAATTAAAGAGTTTTCGTTCAAATTTTACGAACAGAC
>Ga0208113_1000163_pt1 | contig 32974 bp, 34 predicted proteins | sample Knorr_S7_td_NADW_FD_185598 | JGI IMG/M metagenome (GOLD analysis project Ga0208113, IMG submission 185598) | Marine microbial communities from Southern Atlantic Ocean transect - Knorr_S7_td_NADW_ad_2505m_LV_A (SPAdes) (version 2) | ecosystem: Environmental > Aquatic > Marine > Oceanic | place...
GCTTCACCCCTTGTGGTGCTCCCCCGCCAATTCCTTTAAGTTTCAGCCTTGCGACCGTACTCCCCAGGCGGCAAGCTTAACGGCTTCCCTGCGGCACTGGATTAACACATGGCTAATCCATCACCTAGCTTGCATCGTTTACAGCTGGGACTACCCGGGTATCTAATCCGGTTCGCTACCCCAGCTTTCATCCCTCACCGTCGAGCGCGTTCTCGTGAACCGCCTTCGCCACTGGTGGTCTTCCATGGTTCAGAGGATTTTACCCCTACCCATGGAATACCGTTCACGTCTCCCGCCTCCTAGTAATGCGGTATCTCATGCAGACCATTCGTTAAGCGAATGGATTTAACATGAGACCTACAAAACAGGCTACGGATGCTTTAGGCCCAATAATCGTCCCAACCACTCGGGGAGCTGGTATTACCGCGGCGGCTGACACCAGACTTTCCCTCCCCTTATTCCATAAACTACTTACATTTATGAAAAGTCAAATTCAGCAAATGACACTCGGACTAACCTCGTCGTGCTTTCGCACATTGCGAAGTTTTCGCGCCTGCTGCGCCCCGTAGGGCCTGGACCCTTTTCTCAGTGTCCATCTCCGGGCTCCTTCTCTCAAAGCCCGCACCGGTTATCGGCTTGGTAGGCCATTACCCCACCAACAACCTGATCGGTCGCAGTCCCATCCTAAAGCAATTAATCAAACAAGCTTGACAATCGTTTAAATCATAAACCCTTCCAGAAAAAATGACATATCACCTATTAATCCCAGTTTCCCGGGGTTATCTGTGACTTTAGGGTAGGTTGACTACGTGTTACTGAGCCGTATGCTACACTTTTCACATAGTTAAAAAATGTTCAACTCGCATGGCTTAATCTCAATCCGATAGCAGTCGGGTCCGGCAGGATCAACCGGATACAATTGGGAGTACAGTACAATTTCTCAAAATTGAATAGCCTATATCAGATTCAATAAATATTGAACCATCATTAAATGTTTGCGAATCTGGAGGTCACAATATCACTGCATAAGCATATTGCTTTAACTCAAATATGACGCCGCCAAGCGAAACGCAGATTCATAAATACGAAGATTTAGGTTATAAACGTTCTGAATAGGAATAAAAGTTGAAAATAATGTTATTTGTATTAATTTAATTCATCAATAAAACTGTAAAGAGAATCATACGAGCTAATTATATCAAAATCAGAGGAATTCATTTTTAATTTTTTAATTAAACGAGACAATTTTTTATAATCGTTTTTTGAAATCAATAGATTAATTTTCTGAGATTCATGTAAATAATTTTTCAAAATTTTTAAAAAGTATTTATTGTCAATTTGTAAAGAAGAAATAATTTCAGGTTTGTCATTGAGCATAGCAAGTGATAAAATATTTTGTAATGTAAATGTATTACCAGATAATTCTCTAATTTGACTAGAATTAGGAATGGTTGACAATAAAACAAGATTAATATAATAAATCAAAGAAATAACATATGCCATAGATTTATCATGGGAAATCACATCACAAATAATCAGTTTAGAATTAGGAAAAATTTTTCTAAAATATTGTTTTTCCTTAATTTCTGATTTTATCGGAATAAGCGCAAATTTTTGCTTATTATATATACTAGCACCAGGGCCAAATAACGGATGAATGCTTAAAAAATTAGCAGTGTATTTTTTTGAAAGTTTTTTCATATTTTTTACAATATTAGATTTTATAGAAGATATTTCCACTATGGTATGATTTTTATTAGAATGCAATGCAAGTTCATTCAGTATTTGATTTGTTTTAGAAATTGGAACGCTAACTATGATTATATCAGAATTATTTACACAGTCTTTAATTGAATCAAATAGAGGAATTGCTAATGAAGAAAATTTGGTTTTATTAGTCAAGGTTCTGCTATAAATACCAACATCATATCCAAAAGAGCCAAAATATCTAGTGAGCCATTGCCCCATATTTCCAGTGCCTCCAATAATAGCTATTTTTAATTTTTTAAAAGAGGCCTTATGTTTAGTGTGACGTATATAATATTGCTCTTCAGATAATGTTTTATCAACTAATAATTTAATTATTTGTTTTTGGTATAAAGGATCAAAATCAAGATTTTTAGTTTTTTTTAAAACCGTTTTGTACAATTTTTTTTCTTGTTTAGAGTCATGGAGAGGGAGTCCTATTTCATATTTTAACGCGGCAATTTCTTTTCCCAATTCAAGACGTTTATGAATTAACTGAATAATTAGAACAGTTGCGTCTTCAATCGAAGAACGAGATTGTGCTAATCTTTTATTATTATTCATAAGAGTCACGATTTTAATACAGTTGGAATCAGACCTGCTCGAATACCATGATCTGCTAACACTAATGCAGCGACATTTTCGACAATAGGTACAGCACGAGGAAGAACACATGGATCATGTCGACCTTGAACTACTAATTTTGTTGATTTTTGAGTTCGAAAATTAAATGAAGATTGAGGTTTAGAAATTGATGATGGAGGTTTAAATGCCAATCGAAATTCTATAGGCATGCCATTTGAAATACCGCCTAATATTCCTCCAGAATTATTAGTTTTAGTTTTGATTTGATTTTTTCTTATAATAAATTGATCGTTATTTTCAGAACCTGACAATTTTGCAGCTTGAAAACCGGCGCCAAATTCAACACCTTTAACTGCAGGTATTGAGAACATTGCACGACTCAATTCTGAATCCAAGGCAGAAAAAATAGGTTCGCCAAAACCAACTGGGATATTTATTATTTGGCATTCAATAATTCCTCCTAAACTATCTCCTTTTTTTCTTGCTTGAATTATAGCATTTGACATTTTTTTTGCAATTTTTGTATCCGGACATCTAACATCATTTGAATAACGATATTTCTTTGCATTTTTGAAATTATTATAAGAACGATCATCAGGTAATTTGATTTTTCCAATTTCTTTAACGTATGCAATTATATCTGTCTTGAAATTTTGTTTAAGCAATTTTTTAGCAATAACACCTCCCATAACAAAACAAGCAGTTAATCTAGCAGAAAAATGGCCACCGCCTCTAGGATCATTATAACTACCATATTTTTTCCAGGCAGTGAAATCTGAATGTCCAGGACGAGGGGTTTTTGAAATATTAGTATAATCTTTTGGTCTTGTATCTTTGTTATGTATTACCATACAAATAGGCGCCCCTGTAGTAAAATCATTATGTATGCCAGAAAGAATTTCTACACGATCTTGTTCTTTTCTTTGAGTTGTAACTTTTGATATGCCTGGTTTTCGTAAATCTAATTCTTTTTGGATCTCGTTAGCAGTTATAGGTAGACCTGAAGGACATCCATTAATAACTGAACCTATAGATGGGCCATGACTTTCCCCAAATACAGTAAGGACAAAACGTTCACCGAGAATACTCCAGGTCATTAATTTAACACCAACCTGCCTGATAATGAACGCAAATCGTCAATGAAATTAGGATAAGAGACATCAATACTTTTTAGACCAATAACTTCAATTTCTACAGAATTTAATCCAATTAATGAAAATGCCATAAATAATCTATGGTCATCATAAGAATTAAGCTTGCAGGATTTGATAGTCGTTGGAGCGTCAATAATTAAACTATCTTCCGACTCAACTACACTAGCACCAGTTTTCCTTAGTTCAGAGGCAACAAGTTTCAAACGATTTGATTCTTTATATTTTGTATGTCCTATGCCAGTAATTTTAACAGAATTAGAAGAAATTAATGACAAAACAGAAACTACAGGTAATAAATCAGGGCAAGAGGACAAATCAAAGCTGCCGCCATTGAGCAATCCCTCGGAAGAAATTGTAAAAGACGAATCAGTAGAATTTGTTTCTATAGACGCACCCATTTGAGAGATAATATTTAATATATTTTTATCAGCTTGAGGCATGTCTTGTTCATCCATAATTACTGTAACTTTACCATTAGAAAGTATTGCACCTGCAAAAATAAATGCTGCAGCTGAGAAGTCACTGGGAATATTAATTTTGTTACAAGAATATTTACTTGGTTCAATTTTGAATATATTATTATTTCGTGTGACTAATCCACTGAATTTATTGATCATAAAAAGAGTAGAATCAATATACGGTTCAGATACAATTGGCTCAAGTAATTTAACACTAGTTTCAGTCTCTGCCCTAGAACATGAAATTAATAAAGATGATATAAATTGAGAAGAAATTGAACCAGACATTTCAGTATGTCCTCCTTTAATTCCACCACCTTTGACGATAATAGGAGGAGTTCCATCAACATTAACCGAGCTACAAGAAACTCCTAAATCATTAAGAGAATTCAGCAAAGGTTTCATAGGTCGTTTTTGTATACTATCATCGCCGTTAAGAATAACCTCTCCTTGAGGAACTAGTGCCGATATAGAAGTCAGAAAACGAAGGGTAGTTCCAGAATTTTCTACGTTTAACTTTTCAGGATTTAATAAAACTGAAGGAGGCTTGAGTTCTACTGCAGAATCTAGATCAAGGATTTCAGCCCCAAAGTTAACACAAGACGTCAAAGTCGCACGAGTATCGCGAGAAAATAATGGGTTAACAATGAGAGTTGGAGATTGAGATAATAGCCCTAAACAGAGTGCACGATGTGTGTAACTTTTACTATTCGGAGGTCTAATTTTTCCCTTTAGTTTACATGGTTTAACAGTAACACTATCCATGAATTCACATTCCTTTATCATTATTTATTTTAGCAGTTATAATATCACCGCCTAGAATTGACCAAACATCAGATATAGATGATTCATTTTCAGGCCTACATATTGCGGCAACAGAAGGACCTGTACCAGATAGTCCAGCAGCAAGGGCATTATTTTTCAAAGCAAGAATTGCAGCACGGTTAGATTGCTTCAACATTTCGGAGTAAATCATTCCATTGAGAGTCATTGCATTAAGATAATTTCCATCAAGTGCCATGTTAAAAACAGTATCAACATAGTCACTAAATTCAGGAGAATTTGAATAGTCAACATTCTTAGTATAATTTTTTTGTTCTGGAACATGAAGTAATATTGAATAATCATCATCTACAGCAATTCGAGATAATATTGTGTTTGAGAGATTATCAGTAACAACTAACCCCCCAAGAAAACTAGCAGCCGCATCATCAAGAGCTCCAGTAATGGTTACTCCTGAATTTCTAGAAGCTTGAACAGATAAATCAAGAATTTCTTGGTCGTCTAATTTAAGTCCAAATACCTTTAACGATGCTAAAACAATTGCATTTGCGGCAGCACTTGAACTTTTCAATCCACTGCCAATAGGAATATCGGAATTAATAATGATTTTAGCCCCACAAGATTGAGATGTTTTTTCTTGAACAAGTCGAAAACATTCGTTAGCTAGAGTGGGTTCTTCTTGAGAATCATTATTTATAATAACTTCAATGAAATTTTCAGAATTAAGCACAACCTCTGCTCTTGTTTCTAAGGATATTCCCAGGGCAGAACCCTTCCCAGTTGCTATAGCATTAATTATCGATATGGCACCATGAACTGTTGATATACTTGACAAATTATTCACCTAAAATAGATAATATCATATTGTCGATAGAAGCATTATCTGGAAGAAGTCCAGTCCAGATTTGAAATGATAATTTTGCTTGAGATAACAACATCTCGTATCCATAAATAATATCAGCATTGAGAATTTTCATTTGTTTAATAAAATTAGTTTCTTTTGGAATGTATTCGAGATCATATGCAAGTTGAATACCCAATTGAGGCCCAAATGTAAAAGCAGTATTGGTACTATTCAATGGTATTGTATTCACAATGATGTCAATATTAGATAGAGAATCAATGTTTTGTTGATTTAGAACATTACAAGATACAGAAATGTTAGAATCAAGTGTAGAAATTATATTTTGAGCACGTTCAAGGTTACGATTAAGAATTATTATATCTTTACAATTAGCATTGGCTAATCCATGTAACACTGCCTTAGCAGCGCCACCTGCACCTAGAATAACCACAGTTTTAGTATTCAAGTTTTGAATTTGTTTATTAATCGGAATCATAAAACCATCGACATCGGTATTATATCCAATCAATTTATTATTTTTATTTAGAATCGTATTAACTGCATTAACTTCTTTTGCAAGTGGATCAAAGGAATCAAGATATTGCATTATACTTTCTTTGTATGGAATAGTAACATTAGCGCCATGAAAATTTAGTCGATGAAGAAGTTTTAATGTATCTTTTAGATTTAGAGCATCGACGTTAAGTGTAATGTATAAACCATCAATATCATGATATTTGAAAAAAGCATTATGAATACTAGGAGACAAAGAATTTTGTATTTTTTCTCCCAATAAGCAGTACAATGGCTGGTCTGAAATATTTTCCATAATATTCACATAATTATTAGGAAAAATTAGAATATATTTCCTTCAGAATATTTAAATTAATTTGGCCGGGGGCAACAGATTTGGTTCCTGTAAAGCAGTATATGAAAGGTGCGCCAAGTATAGGAGACAATACCCTAGTTATAGAACCTGTTTCGCTCATACAAAACGCTAATAACTGAAATTTAGATTTTTCAAATCGTGGATAGAGATCGAATACTTTATTACAGTCATTTAATGAATTTGCGTAAGTAACAACTTTAATGATTTGTTCGGGATGTTTTAATTTAGTTGATATTTTTTTTATCTGATTTTCCATCGAATTAGTAGACGGAGTAGATTTAAAATTATGCCATGACACAATTAGGTTTTTTTCATCGTTGAATATTGAAGAATGGCTTAGGAAAGTATCGTATTCAATGTCCTTAATAGAGTGTTTTAAATCCAATAATTGAATGAGTTTTTGTATTCGATCAGATTCAGAAATTTTAGAAAGGCCACCTTGATTTTTGCTTCTAAAAGTAAAAATAAGTCTGTTCTTATACACATTAGACAGTTTATTGATTTGATTAAAAGAAAATGAATTTAGAGAATCTAAACGAATCTCTGCAAGATGCGCTCCTGATGCGAATGCATTAGTAATCACAGAATTTAATTTTGTTGAGTTGTGGATAGCAATTGAAACGCAGAATTTTGGATTTTTTAGTTTATTTTTCAAGAATGTATTCTTCTACCTGCATTCCAAAATGTCGCCCCTTATTAGATTCGGTCTTAACAAGAATTTTATCACCAACTTTAAGTGAAGTGGCGGAAATAGGTTTACCATTATCTTGTACAAATGCAATAGTTTCTGCATTTTGTACTAAAACACCGCCGATTTTATCTTCCAATTTAGCCCTAATAAGAAACAGAGGCCTACTTTCAATTTTTAGCCGTCCTACAATAGAAGTTCTGACAGAACCTTCATGTGAAACAATCATAACTTCAGTTCCGCTTTCAAGTTCTGACAAATATTTGGTACGGTTATTAGATAACAAGGTATAACACTGAACAGCTCCAGCATTAACTCGAAATGGTCTGGGTGATGTAAATCCTGAGCCTGCAGATTCATTGTGTAGTAAAAACATAAAATTGGCTTGATTACCAACCAACAATCCTTCACCTTGATTTAGCATAGATGCAGTATCAACACAAGCTCTTTCACCAATACCAACTTCTTTTATTTCAATTATTTCAGCAATCTGAAGTTTAATTCGAGAGAATTCTTGTAATTCGGAATTCAATACATCAATATCATCAATATTATTTGTTCGTAATATTACTCCGTCTACACCTAATTCTAAAATTGTAAACATCATCTTTATTTCAGAAGGTTCATTGATAACGGTGTAAATTTTTGTTTTTAAATCGTGTAATTCAGCAATAAGATTCTCTAATGGGATTATTTTCCATTCTGCATTTTTTTCAAATTCAATAATTACAGATTCAATATTTGCATCCTGAGAATTTTCTTTCACCGTAGATACCATTTGCTTTATGTCAGAATTTTCTCGAAGAATTGTAAAATAACTCAATCTTTTGGTATTTTTATCAGTATTATTCCAGTTTTCAGCGCGAACTACTACAACATCTGTATTATTTGAAAATGAATAAGTTTCAAAATTATCAGGAATATTAAATCTACCTACTTCTGGTAGAAATACACTGTTTATTCCTTTTTGATGAATTTTATCAAGAAAAGTATCAAAATCAGCCTCGGAGACAGTAGGTTCGATTATTATTGTTCGTAATTTTTCGTTCATTTTAGAATCTCCATTGCATCATCTACTGATTTATTTTCAAATATAATAGACGATATTGCTTTGGTTATTTTTCCAGGATTAGGATGTTGAAAGATTTTTCTGCCAATTGAAACCCCTGCAGCGCCCGCTTTCATAGCACCATTAACCATATTCAAAATATCTTCATCGCTATTTGAATTAGGTCCACCTGCTATAACTACTGGTACAGGACATCCATTTACTACTTCTTTAAAAGTTTCAGAATTTCCCGTATATAGTGTTTTTATAATATCTGCACCTAATTCTGCTCCTATACGTGCCACATGTGCAATAACTTTAGGATCGTATTCATTAGAAATCTTTTCTCCGCGAGGATACATCATAGCTAGAAGAGGGAGTTTTTCATTACATTCGTCAACAATTCGTCCTAAATCTTTAAGCATATTGTGATCATGCAGTGAACCTATGTTAACATGTACTGACACTGCATCTGCACCCAATTTAATGGCATTTTCAACAGTACCAACTATAGCTTTATCATCTGGAAATACTGATAGATTCGTACTGGCTGATAAGTGAATTATTTTCTGAATTTTTGGTGTAGAATTCAAAATTTTTGAAATGCCCTTATGTATAATTATAGCAGTAGCGCCATTTTCTTGAACATCAACAACTATTTTATTCATATCAAATAGTCCATTGACAGGTCCAATTGTCAATCCATGATCTAATGCAACAGCTAGGATTTTTCCATTTTTTAATATATTATTCAACATTGAATTAATCACACCTACAAAATTAAAGATAATGCAGAGTATAGACTAGAAGAAATATCCGAAAAATGTATATCGGTTATTGAATTCTTGCATTGTTATTTACACTATCTCAAGATAGATAGCAAAACTTTCCATATATAAATAATACTTTTCCTATTATCTTAGCTATTGTCTTTAAAATTGTTTAACACATTAGGCAGAAGAAAAGAGTCATTCAAACATGATAAAGACAAAAACGTGCTAATATATTGCTGCGGGCCTACAGTTTATGACTATGCTCATATTGGAAATTTTAGAACATTTTTGTTCGAAGATATTCTAATCAGGTATTTGCAATACAAAGGATACAAAGTAAAATTTGTTATGAATATAACAGATATTGATGATAAAACAATAAAAGCGTCTTCAATCAACAACGTTCCATTAAAAGAATATACGAAAAAATATGAAAATGCATTTTTTGAAGATATTCTAAAATTAAGAATTAGAAAAGCAGAATGCTATCCAAGAGCTACAGAACACATCAATAACATAGTCAATCATATTAAAAAATTAAAAGAATTAGAATTTGCTTATGAAAGTAATGGATCTATTTATTTTTCAATATCTAAATTCAAAAAATATGGTTCTTTATCTGGTGAAAAAAATAAAAATATTGATAGTGAAAAACGAATAGACATTGATGAATATTCAAAAAATGAAATTCAAGATTTCGCTCTATGGAAAGCATGGGTACAAGATGACAAAGATGTATTTTGGAATAATGAATTAGGAAAAGGAAGGCCAGGATGGCATATTGAATGTTCGGTGATGTCAACGAAATTATTGAATAATTCTATAGACATACATGCAGGAGGAGTTGATTTAATTTTTCCACATCATGAAAATGAAATAGCTCAATCCGAAGCTTTAACAAATAAAAAATTTGTCAGATATTGGCTTCATGCAGAGCATTTAATTGTTGAAGGAAAAAAGATGTCTAAATCACAAGGAAATTATTACACATTACGAGATCTTCTAAAAGCAGGATACGAACCATTAACAATTAGATTATTATTAATATCTTCACATTATCGTAACCAATTGAATTTTACTATAAATGGATTAAAACAATCTTCAGAAAACATAAAAAGATTACAAGAAATTTTTACAAAAGTAAAGTTATCAAAGACAAAAAATGGATACGATAAAGAATTATTTAAGCAAACAAAAAATGCTAAAGAAGCATTTGAACATGCAATGGATGATGATTTGAATATGCCTATTGCATTAGCATCTATATTCAATTATGTACGAATAATCAACAAATATATAGATAAAACCGAATTAACAGAAATTAATAAACAAGAAATACTTGATTTTTTTATTAAAATCAATCAAATTCTTGATGTTATAAATACTGAAGAAATAATTCCCGATGAAAGAATTAGAAAATTACTACGTATGAGAAATGAGGCCAGAGAGAGAAAAGATTGGAAAAAAGCTGACGAGATACGAAAACAACTACTCCAAGAAGGATTCATTATAGAAGATACTGCAAATGGATCAATAATAAAACAGAAATAGAAAGAAAAACAAGACATTAATTAAATTAAGCATAAGGTTTTGTTGAACTAAATTTATCATTAACATTATTGCTTGAACGTGTTTTAGATATTTTATATTTTTTATCTGAAGAGACTACATTAACTGACATTGAAGCCTGTACATTATAATGTTGAGAACCATCAGGGTTAGAATAATTTGTAGCAATACCAGCACGTTCTATATTCACACGTATTTTCACCTGAGCGCCGTCTTCAAGTTGAAAAACAACTAAATCAGAACCAGATATTTTTGACTCAAGCATTTTAAATTCTATTTCTTCAGGTATTTTATTGTTAGAATTAATACTCATGACAAATAGTTCACAATAATTATATTTAAGTAAATGAAATTAATGGATGAATTAATAAAACCTAATAACCAAACATATGAAAAGAACTATTAACGAAAATGTTTGAAATTACGAAATCAGATTTAGATGGTAGAATTGGAAAGATTTACTGTAATGATTATTCAATAGAAACACCAACACTGTTACCAGTAATTCATCCAGTGAATCAATTAATAAACACAAAAATAATAAACGAGATTGGATTTTCAGCGGTAATGACTAATGCCTATATAACCTTGAAGAATTATGGAGAGGAAGCAATTGAAAAAGGAATTCATAAAATAATTAATTTTGAAGGACCAATCATGACTGATTCTGGAGGATATCAAGTTTTAGAATATGGCAAAGTTGATGCAAAACCAATTGAAATGGCAAAATTTCAAGAATCAATTGGAGCGAATTTTGCGAACGTATTAGATCATCCAACAAGTCTAAAAGATTCATTAACAAATGCAAAACAAGGAGTTAATGAAACATTAGCTGCATGTGAACAAACACTTGAAAATATTAGTCGAAAAAGCATCTGGATAGGACCAGTTCAAGGAGGGAAATATCTAGATTTAGTAGAATTCTCTGCAAAAAAGATTGCGAAAATGAATTTCGACATGTACGCACTTGGAAGTCCTACAGAAATAATGGAAAGTTATAATTACAAATTATTAGCAAAAATGATTATTACAGCAAAAAAATATTTGCCTGCAAATAAACCTTTACATTTATTTGGACTAGGGCATCCATTGCCGTTATCATTAGCAGTTGCGCTAGGTTGCGATACTTTTGATTCAGCATCATACATATTATATGCAAAAGATGGAAGGTATTTTACTGATACAGGAACAAAAAAAATTAATGAATTAGATTATCTTCCGTGTGTATGCAAAATTTGTATTGAATATACTGCAAAAGAAATCAAATCATTATCAAAAATAGAAAAAACTAGAACCATAGCTATTCATAATCTCTATATGCTATGGAAAGAAATTCAAAGTACAAAATTAGCAATTAAAGAAGGACGTTTATGGGAATACGTGGGCAACCGAACAAGAATTCATCCAAAACTATGGGATTCGTTTATTCATCTATCGGAAAATGAGCATTTATTTGAAAATAAAAATGCTAGATTTAAAAATAAAGGAATGTTTTTTTCATCATTTCCTGATAATCGTCGACCAGAAGTTTTTCTGGTGTTAGATAAAATAAAAGATTTTTTGATGAAGAATAAAAAGAAAACAATAATAATACTCCCATTAACACAACAAAGACCATTGTTCTATGATAATAAATTATTGAAAAGATTAGGTGAAGTCAATATTGATAAAGTTTTGATCGGTTATATAATACCTCCATTTGGATTTATTCCACATCAATTAACAGACATATATCCAATTTCTCAGATGGAAATATCAGAAAATATGCATAATGAAACAAATACAATAAAACAAACGGTAAAATTCATAGAGATGCAATTTAAAATAATCAATCCGGAACATGTTTATTTAATTAAAAGCGAATTATTAGATGCTAAAATAACAAAATTTATAATGGATGAATATACACCAAAAAAAATACTAGAAAATACTGAAGAAATAACAAACGAAATTTTTGGTATGTAAAAAAAATCATATTTAAGTTTTCAAATGTCAAAGAAAAGAAAAGCTTTAGTGATTCTATTATCAACATACTTTCATGAATATAACAACATTAGGAGCGTCTAGAGAAGTTGGTCGTTCAGCATTTTTACTTGAAATTGAGGATAAAAAAATAATACTAGATTTTGGAATAATGGTCAAAAGACCTACTTTATTTCCACTATACACTAACCCAAAAAAAATCGATGCAGTGATATTAAGTCACGCACATTTAGATCACAGTGGAGCTATTCCATCATTTTTCGTGTCAAATAATATCGATATATATTGTACCAACGCTAGTGCAGATATTAGCAAATTATTAATAGATGATTTTATTAACCTGTCAAATGAAGTTACGAAACAATATATCCCATTTCAGCATCTAGAGCTTGAAAAAATGATGGATAATATAAAACGTGTAGAGTTAAATCAAGAATTTGAGATAGGAGATATAAAAATAAAATTAATCAATGCAGGTCACATACCAGGAAGTGCTTCTATCATTATAGAAGGAGAAGGAAAAAGAATAGCATATACAGGCGATATCAATGCTCAGGATTCTAGCCTAGTACAAGGAGCAGATATGAATTATGGAGAATTAGATTTGTTGATAACCGAGTCGACATATGGTCTAAATGATCATCCTGAAAGAAAAGATGTAGAAAATGAATTTGTATCCTTTGCAGAAGAAGTGACAGATAAAGGAGGCACATTACTAGTACCTGCATTTGCAGTAGGAAGATCACAAGAAATTGCATGCACACTAAATAATCATAATTTTTCAAAGCCAGTGGTCATGGATGGAATGGCATTAAAAACAAATAAAATTCTACGAAATAATCTTGAATGTTTGAAAGATTCAAAGGCATTTTTAAAGACATTAGATGAATTAACCATTGTTAAAAATTGGAAACAAAGAAAAAAATTATTGGATACACCGAGTGTTATAATTGCACCTGCAGGAATGATGGTGGGAGGTCTATCATCTTTTTATAAAGAAGGCGTAATAATGAATGAAAAAAATGCCATCTCACTAGTTTCTTTTCAAGTAGAAGGCACACCTGGAAGAATCCTTCTAGATAAAAAAATGATTAGAGTGAATAATAAATTAAAAAAAATAAAAGGAAAATTTGAACATTTTAATTTCTCTTCTCACAGCGGCAATAAAGAATTATTAAAAATGATATCTGGAATTAAAGGAAATCCAACAATTGTAGCAGTACATGGTGAAGAAGAACAAAGTGTTGGATTTACTAAAGCAATAAAGAAAAAATATGGATATGAAGCAATCGCCCCAAGGTTAGGAGATAAAATAGAAATTTAATCAGCAGAGTCGGGCTGAACGGCTTTACCAATATATGAATAAGTTCCTAGTTTCATGACTTTAAGAGATAGAAGAGCGCATTTAATGCGTGCAGGACCCAATACAGGAGTACCAAGAGCTTCGAGAATATCATCTTTATCGAGTTTTAATATTTCATCAATAGATTTATCAATTAACATTTCAGTAAGTATTGAAGCTGACGCTTGGCTAATTGCACAGCCCTCTCCATCAAATTTTACGTCAGAAACTTTATCATCGGCAATTATAATATCAATACGAATTCTATCTCCGCAAACAGGATTATAATCCTCTGCTGAAACTTCAGCATCAGGAAATACACCTTTATTCCTTGGATTCTTGTAATGATCAAGGATAATTTCCTTGTACATGTCTTCACTCATTAAGATAATACACTTCTTACTTTTTCTAAACCATGAACGAATTTATCAATATCTGATTTATCGTTATAAACGTAAAAACTAACTCGGGTAGTTGCAGGAACACCTAATTTTTCCACCAATGGTTGAGCACAATGATGACCAGCTCTTATTGCAATTGATTCAGTGTCTAAAATCGATGCAATGTCATGTGGATGAAAATCTGAATAGGAAAACGACAGAACACCACCTGTTATTTCCGGGTTTTTTGGGCCAAAAACATGAATATCACCTAATTCATTTAGTTTTTTCAAAGCGTAAGATAAAAGATTCTGTTCATGTTTCCTGACATTATCCATATCAAGGTGATTAAGATAATCAATAGCTTTGCCAAGTCCAATAGCACCAACTATATTTGGTGTTCCAGCTTCAAATTTCCATGGTATATCATTCCATTGAGCATCACGCAAACTTACAGAAGAGATCATATCACCGCCATAAAGAAAAGGATCCATATTTTGTAATAGTTCTTGTTTAGCATGTAAAACACCAATTCCAGATGGGCCCAACATTTTATGTCCAGAAAAAACAAAAAAATCGCTATTTAGAGACGAAACGTCTACAGGCATGTGTGGAACAGATTGTGCTGCATCAACAAGAGTGACAAGTCCGAAATCATGTGCTTTATCAACAATTTCTTTAATGGGGTTAATAGTTCCTAGAACATTAGATACATGTGTAATTGCTAAAAATTTTCCATTTTTAGAAAATAATTCATCGAGATTATCAAGAATCAAGATGCCTTCATTATTTACTGGAATGAATTCTAAATTGAGACCAAGTTTTTTTGCAATAATCTGCCAAGGAACTAAATTACTATGATGTTCCATTTCAGTTAAGATAATTGAATCCCCTTTCTGAAGATTCTTAGTTGCCCAAGTATTTGCAACTAAATTAATAGCTTCAGTAGCATTACGCGTAAAAATGATTTCATTTGGGCTTTTTGCATGAATAAAATGACTAATATTTGTACGTGCATTTTCATAATGTTCAGTAGCCTCAATACTAATTGAATATATTCCACGATGGATATTAGAATTATAATTTTTGTAATAATTAGTAATTGAATTTATAACAGAATCAGGTTTCTGAGTAGTAGCCGCACTATCAAGATAAATAAATTCCTTCCCATTGATTAATCTTGAAAGGATAGGAAAATCATCCTTAATGTCTAGAAAAGTTTCACTAGTCATTATAATGAATCATGAATCCAATCGTAACCTTTGTCCTCTAGCTTTTCGGCCAGCTCCATAGAACCGGATTTTACCACTTTACCATCCATTAATACATGAACAAATTGAGGTTTTATATATTTGAGAATTCTTTGATAGTGGGTAATTAATAATATGCCTAAATCAGGACTAGACATTTTATTAATTGCTTCAGAAACAGTTTTCAATGCATCAATATCCAAACCCGAATCAGTTTCGTCAAGAACAGCAATTTTTGGTGCAAGTACAGCCATTTGGAGAATTTCACTTTTTTTCTTTTCTCCGCCAGAAAAACCTTCATTTAAATATCGTTTTGTAAATTCCTCTTCGATATTCAGAATATTCATTTTTTCACGAAGATATTTTCGAAAAGCAATAATAGACAATGGTTTAGCGTTAGATTGGCTAGTGACAGAATTATATGACGATCTTAAGAAATTAAAAACGCTAACTCCAGATACTTCATGCGGATATTGAAATGCAAGGAAAAGGCCTTTTTTTGCTCTTTTATCAGGAGTTAGCTTAACTATGCTTTCACCATCAAATAGAATATCACCTTTATCAACCATATATTTGGGATGTCCCATCAAAGTATTAGCTAAAGTGCTTTTGCCCGAACCATTTGGCCCCATAATTGTATGTGTTTCTCCTTGTTTTACAACCAGATTCACACCTTTAAGAATCTGTTTAGAATCAATAGAAACATGAAGATTTATTATTTCCAATGTAATTGTCATGCATCGAGGTATTGAATTAAGAATATTTAAACATTATAACACCCGTTATATATTAAGTTAGAAATTAATAAGAAAATTTATAAAAATTTACAAATAATATATAAATATAACGGCTTTATATTTGGTCAATATTGCAAGTTCAATCAACTTCTGGAAGTAAGGATATAAAAGAAATACTGAAAAAAATAGGAAATACTCCACTTATTAAGTTAAACAAAATATTCAATGATTCTGATCATGTTTTTGCAAAAATAGAATGGTGCAATCCAACAGGTTCAGTAAAAGCAAGACCCGTAGTATGGATGATAGATGAGGGAGAAAAAACAGGGAAATTAGTAAGAAATAAAACTACAGTAATTGAACCAACCTCTGGAAATACAGGAATCGCATTAAGTTTTTTTGCAAACATATTAGGATATAATATTGAATTAGCAGTTCCAGAAAGAATGAGCAAGGAAACAAAGGAAATCCTAAAAATGAATGGTGCAAAATTATTAGAGACTGAAGATGACTTGTGTCCAAGAGTAGGACCTGGAACTGATCAAGCTATAGCATTAGCAGCAGCATTAATTAAAAATCATCCAGAACAATACTATTCACCTAATCAATATGAAAATGATGCAAACTTTCGATCACATTACAATGGTACTGGACCTGAGATATGGAAACAAACAAATGGAAATATAAGTGCATTTATATCAGGAATTGGGACGGGAGGAACAATAACCGGAGTAGGAACATATCTGAAAGAAAAAAACCAAGAAATTAAAATAATTGCAGTACAACCTCAGAAAAACCATAACATTCAAGGATTAAGGAATCTTGAAGAATCAGAAAAACCAGAATTATTCAAAAGAAGAAGCAACATAATAGATGAAATGATAACAATTTCAGATAAAGAATCATTTGATATGATAAAAAAATTAGCGGCGTATGAAAATATATTTGCAGGGCCATCTACAGGAACAGTTCTTGCAGGATTAAATAAGACAAAAACAAAATTCAATAAAGGATCAATCGTACTATTATTCGGAGATGATGCAAAAAAATACAAAAGCATCTACACCAAATTCAATCTGTACACTGAAAATGAATTCGACCTTTTATTGAACAATAGTCGAAATCTATGTAAAAATACATAGTTTCAGAGAATAATAATACTAAACGAGCGGTCTAATTTTCTCAACGGCTCGATTTACCAAGTGAGATGGAATTTTAGAAGATAAAACGGAAAAGACGCCCAAAGCACAAATTTCACCCATTTTAGACCGAGCTTCAAAAGTAGCACTGCCAATATGAGGAGTCAATATAACGTTTTTAAGATTAAATAGTTCATCGTCAACACTAATTGGCTCATTTTCAAAAACATCCAGAGCAGCTCCAGAAATTTTATCTTCAGATAAGATTTTGATTAAAGATTTTTCATCAATAACTTGCCCTCTTGAAGTGTTAATAAGATATGAATTACGTTTCATCAGACATAGTTTTTCATAATTCAAAAATTTCAGTGTGCTTTTATTTAAATCAACATGGATAGATACTACATCTGATATTTTTAGTAATTCGTCAAGATTTTTATAAGTAATATTAAATTTGGATTCTTTAGTAACATCAAATCTAGTTCTGTTATTATAAATAACGCTCATACCAAACGATTGTGCCCTTGTAGATACAGCCATTCCTATTCGGCCAAAACCAATTATGCCAAGAATTTTATTATTTAATTCTGTTCCGAGTAAAAAATTTGGAGCGCCAGCATTAATCCATTGTTTGTTTTCCATTATTTTTTGTGACGCATCGAGTCTTCGTGTTAGAGTAAGCAACAATGCAATAGTCAAATCAGCAGTTGCATTTGTTAAAACATCAGGCGTATTAGTAACGTATATTCCTTGTTTGGTAGCAGCTTTGATATCAATGTGATCGTATCCAACACTAAATGTGCTAATTACTTTTAGATTATTACACGAAGTAAGAAAATCGTAGTCAATATCATCACTATGTGAACAAATAATCCCATCAACATCATACGAATATTCAAGTAGTTGTTCTCTCGGTAGAGGAAATTCTGAATCATGTAAAATAATATCAAAGTAATCCTGGAGAATATCTAGAATAGGACCTGGGAATTTTCTAGTAATCAGTACTTTCTTCTTAGATAATAGATTTGCCGTTTATTTTGACACCTCTATGTGAAACAATATTGCCAATTATTGTATTTTTAATCTTGTAGTCAGACAGTATTGAATTGACATCAACGTATTGCGATTTTGGACATATAATAACAAATCCATAACCCATATTGAAAGTTCGATACATTTCTTTATTAGAAATATTTCCTTCGTTTTGCAATAATTGGAAAATATATGGAGTTTTTGACAGATTAATTGAAAATCCACAAGAATCTGAACTAATACGAGTTAATTTAGTAAAAGCACCACCAGTAATATGAGCCAGACCATGAATATTTTTAATATTATTAAGGATATCAATTACTGCCTTTGAATAAATTTTAGTAGGGGTAAGTAGTAAATCACCTAATTTCTTTGATGAACTGGGTAATTTATCCCTAACAGAATATTTACCAAGTAATATTTTTCTTACTAATGTAAATCCATTGGAATGAATACCAGAACTTTCAAGTCCAATTATAATATCATCAGGTTTAATTTTTCGATACAACATATTAGTTGGTTTAGTTATAATTCCTATACTTGAAGCAGCTAAATCGAAAGCCTGATTTCCATAACCTTCAATTACATCAGGCATAATAGCAGTTTCTCCACCAATTATTGAAATAGACGAAAGTTTTGCGCCTTTAACTAATCCTCGAATTATCTCTTTAAGCAATGATGGATTATTCTTTTTTAGAGCAATATAATCAACAAGTGCAATTGGATCTGCACCAACACAAATTAAGTCATTTACATTCATTGCAACACAATCAATACCAACAGTATCAAAGCGTGAAGATAATTGAGCTATTAATACTTTAGTGCCGACACCGTCAGTATGAAAAGCAAGATTTTCTTTATTCCTTAATTTAATTATACCAGCATAATGACCAGAGCCTTTTAAAACCTCGCCAATTTGTCCCTTGCGAAAACTAAGTGTAGAGTTAAGCAATCGTGAAATAGCATTATGACTTGTCTCAATATCCTTAATATCTACACCTGCCTTTTTATAAGACCAAGATTTTTTCATTTTCAATATCAGGTAGAGGAAAATAGGTCGTAAGCAGTAATGTACCTGGATTGTATAAGATCAACTAATTCTTGTGGAAGAATCGGGGGATCAGGTAAATCGGCATTATTTTTTCGTGCGTTATCTAATTGTTTTTTATAACCACAATCAATAAGCCAATCTCTGAGTATTTGTTTATCAAAGCTTTCTTGTGTTTTACCAATTTCATATTTTTCACGAGACCATAATCTGAATTCATCAGGACCAATTGAGTCAGCTAAAAGTATATTTCCAGATTTATCTTTACCAAATTCGAGTTTAAGATCTGCAATAAGAAATCCTGATTTAGATGCCATAGAAAGAATTTTCTTATAAATATCAATAGAAGTAGTTTTTAGGTAATTTAGGTCACTTTCAGAGACAAGATTGCGAGATATTATTTGCTCTTCGGTAATAGGTTCGTCTTTTATATCTGATTTTGTAGTTGGATCAAAAATTGGTTCGTTGAGTTTATTTGCTAAAATATTTTCACAGTCTATTGTAATTTCTCCATTATTTACTCTGTCAAAAAGTCCTCCATACAAATATCCACGAACAATACATTCTATGGGTATCATATCTAATTTTTTAACAACCATGTGATTTTTGTTAAGAGTGTTATCAATAATACCTAATTGACTATAATGATTATCGACATTCAAGTTATCAAAGAAAAATTTTGCAAATTGGCATAATATTTCGCCTTTTTTTGGAATGGATGTGGGAAGAATGATATCAAAGGCTGAAATGCGATCAGAAAATTCAAATAACATAGAATCAAAATTGTCACCATATTCATATGCATTTTTAACTTTGCCTTGTTTGATTAAAGTATATTTAGAATCAATAGAATTCATTTTGACTTCCATCGTTGTCGATATTCAAGAATTTTTTCTAAAATAGAATTGTCACCTAGTGCCAAAATTTCAAGTGCCAATAATGCTGCATTTCTGCCATTATCTATACCAACAGCTGCAACTGGAATCCCAGGTGGCATTTGCGATATAGATAACAAAGAATCAATACCGCCTAATTTAGCATTAACAGGAACTCCAATAACAGGTTTTATAGTCAATGATGCAATAACTCCTGGAAGATGTGCAGACAGACCTGCAACGCCGATAAATATATCGGCTAATGAATTAGAAATGTATTCTTGAAGTTCGGCATGATTTCGATGAGCAGAAATCACTCTGGAATCATAATCAACACCGAAATCTTCAAAAATTTTTATAATTTGTTCGGTAATTTTTGAATCTGATTTACTGCCAGATATTACAACGACTAATTTACTCATTTTCAATTAGACCTATATCATTTCTATAATACATATCTTTCCATTCAACTTCATTGATAGAATCATATGCATTACTTCGTGCTTCAGATAAATTTTTACCAATGCCAATTATATTCAATACACGTCCACCTTTTGAATATATTTTACCATTTTTCTTTTCAGTACCTGCATGAAGTATATTTTTGTTATTTTTTATAATAATTTCTGATCCAATTTGAGGATTTGCAGGATAACCTGGAGAAGCCAAAACGATGCAAATTACAGATCTATTATCTAATTCCAAATTACTGAATTTATTTAATTCGCCTTTACTAACTGACAGCAATACATCCAGAATATCATTTTTAATTCGAGGAAATATTACTTGACATTCAGGGTCGCCGAATCTAACATTATATTCTAACAATTTTGCTCCTGCATCTGTCAACATTAATCCTAGATACAATACACCTTTATAGGGTCTGCCCTCCTCTTTCATAGCGTTAATAGTTTGTAATGCAATGTTTTTAATTTTTAGTTCAATATCAACATCAATGAAATTAACAGGACTATAAGAACCCATTCCACCAGTATTTGGTCCTTTATTTCCATCAAAGATTGGTTTATAGTCTTGGGCAAAACCAAGTGAGATCACTGTATCACCATCAGATAATACAAAAAAACTAGCTTCTCTGCCTTCTAGAAATTCTTCAATTATAATTGAATCACCTGCAGAACCAAATTTTTTATGAATTAACATATCATCTATGGCGTTAAATGCTTCAGATTTATTATGTGCAATAAAAACCCCTTTACCTGCAGCTAATCCATTTGCTTTAACTACTATTGGCATGGTCTGTGATTCAATATACGATTTAGCATCATCAGCATTAATAAAATCAGATGATTTTGCAGTAGGTATACTATACTGTTTACAAAGATATTTCATAAATATTTTTGAACTTTCTAATTCAGCGGCACTTTGAGTAGGTCCAAAAGCATGAATCTGTGCATCGTTTAATCTATTTATGAGTCCATTAGCTAAAGGTGCTTCCGGACCCACAATAACAAAATCAATAGATTTTTCTTTACAAATAGAAACAATAAATTCATTATCCATAATATTTCCAGAGATGCATTCAGCAAGTTCTGCAATTCCAGGATTACCAGGTAAACAAAAAAGTCGATCCAAATGTTTTGATTTATAAATAGATTCGCAGATAGCATGTTCACGTCCTCCACTGCCGATTACTAATACATTCATCATATCAACATCACAGCAATTGATTTATTTAATTTAATAGGAATCTATTTACTTTGTATTTTGCGTGGTAAATTTCTATTAAGGACAGCATATTCTCCAGTATGACAAGACAAACATAATTCAGATGGTTTTTTACCTATTGCTTTAGACAATAGATCAACATTATTATAACCGACAAAATCGGCATTAACGGATTTTCCAACTTTGTTATTGATGGTGGCTATATCGGCATTTTTTCCTGTAGTTTTGTATGCAATTAATTCATCATGAGTTGGAAAATCAATACCTGCACGACATGGATGTCTTATAGGAGGAAATGTTACTAGTATTTTTACTGTTTTAGCACCTACTTGACGAAGTGTTTTAACTATAGCTTTTGAACTAATTCCTCGTACAATACTATCATCAATTACAATTACGTTTTTTCCTTCAACTGTACTACGAACTGGAATTATCCATCGATTAATTTTTAATCGTTCTTTATATTTTGGTTGAATAAAACTTCGTAATGAACCACGTTTTCCATATCTATCTTTCATTAAACCTTCAACCATTGGTATTCCAGATTTTTCAGAGAAACCTAGTGCTGCGGGTCGAGCTGAATCTGGGACAGGAATTACTACATCGCCTTTAATATCACTATATAATTCTGCCAGAGATATGCCTAATTTCCGTCGTGCGTCATAAACACTAGTTTTATCAATAACCGAACTTGGATGTGAAAAATAAATATACTCAAATGAACAATGAGCAGTTCTTTCTCCTCTAGAAAAAGAACGAGATTCAATTCCATTTTTATTAATTTTGACTATTTCACCTGGTTTAATATCACGAATTAGTTCAGCTCCAAGCATGGAAAATGCACAGCTTTCAGATGAAATAAGATAACTCTTAGATTTCTTATGCCAGCCAATGCATAAAGGCCTGAATCCACGCGTATCTCTAAAAGCATATATTTCTTTATTTGAAGTTAATATAACAAAACAGTATGCTCCAACAAGCTCTTCACACAACAATTCAATAGATTTAAACCAATCAAATTTATTCTGTTTTAAAATAAAGAGTAGTTTTTTTCCAACAATCGAAGTATCATTAATTCGTCTGGCAGTCTTGCCATGAGAAGTTTCAATGAGGGAATTTAGATCGCATATAGTTCCATTATGTGCAATACAAAATTTTCTATCAATTGAAAAAGGCTGCACGTTCTTAATAGAACTACCACCTGCAGTAGAATATCTAACATGGCCAATTGCAGCACTATTTTTCATTTGTTCAAGAACTAGAGCAGATTGTTCTAAATTATCAGACACTAATCCAGTTTGCTTAAATGGATACATAGTAGAAGTGGCTATACCCCAAGCCTCTTGCCCTCTATGTTGTAGACCCCGAAGTCCAATAGCTATCAAAGGAATTATATCAGCGTTAGATTGAGAAAATGCTGCGAAAATACCACATTTCTCTTTCAAATTCCATCATCCATTATTTTAGATATGCTTGAATATACAAAATCAGAAAGGTAATTAACGTCACTAGAAAATATTAGATCGTCATTATTTAAAATACGTAACTCGTCACCTCCCACACTACCAATGACAGAAAATGAAATATTATAATTTCGAGAAATATTTAATAAATTAGTATAATTCTCAGATTTTATTGTTGCAATAAAACGCGAATGAGATTCTGAAAATAATATGTCGTCCCATCGTTTACAGGAAGTTAAAATTTTAGACATATCAACTGTAACACCAACATTACCAGCCATACACATTTGTGAAAGAGAATTCATCATTCCACCCTTGGAACAATCATTTACTGCGCCAAGTAATCCAACTTTAATAGCGTCATGAACTAATTTTTGTGTGTTTTTTTCTATTTCAAAATTTAATTTTGGAACTGAGCCAGAACAATTCATAATTGAATAATATTCTGAGCCACCTAATTCATCAAAAGTCTCACCAATCAAAATAATCAATGGATACAATTCATTAATTTTTCTTGTACGAATATTATTCGAACCTTTGATTAAACCTACAACAGAAATAACAGGAGTTGGTTTAATTGGTTTGTTAGTTTTTACGTTTTCATTATAAAAACTAACCTTCCCACCAACACAAGGAAGATCAGCATAAGAACAAAAATCAGATATAGCTTTAATTGTTTCATTAAATGTCCAAAAGACTTCAGGATTACTTGGATTTCCAAATTGCAAATGATCAAGCATTGCAATTGGTTCTGCGCCAACCGAAATTATATTTCGCATGGATTCAGCAACTACACCTGCAGCACCATTATATGGATCAAGAAAACAATGAGAAGGATTACCGTCTACAGAAATAGCAATGAATTTTTCTTTCGATATGCGTAAAACAGAGGCGCCTGATTCACCTGGTTTAACTACTGTATTTGTTCCAACTTCATGATCATATTGTTTAAAAATCCAAGATTTGCTAGCCAGAGTAGGAGATGATAAAACTCTGAGAATAGTTTCTTTAATGTCTGAAGGAAGGTCAGGCTTTGAACTAGAATCAGAGTCTAAATATAAAGGCTTAGTTTTAGGCCAATTTAGCAATGGTGCGTTAGCAATAAGATCAGTAGGAAGATCAGCAATTACATTACCATTATGTTTAACAACAACACGTTTAGTATTAGTGACTTTACCAATAATAGAATATGGTAAATCATATTTCGCAAATGCATTAGAGATTTCAATTTCATGTCCATTTTTAACTATAAATAACATTCGCTCTTGAGATTCTGATATTAGAACTTCAGATGCATCCATATTAGATTCACGTAAAAGAATTCTATTGAGATCAACTTCAACACCTGTATTGCCTTTATCACTGACTTCAGATAGTGCACACGCTAAACCACCGCCGCCTAAATCCTTTAATCCAGATATAAAACCTGTAGATAGAGCGTCTAATGTCGCTTCAATAATTAGTTTCTTTGTAAACGGATCAGGGATTTGTACCGCAGAACGATCAGAATCCACATTATCAAGGCCTTTAGAAGCAAATGATGAACCATGAATCCCATCTCTACCTGTTTTTCCGCCTAGCAGTATTAATACATCCCCTGGATTTTTTGCCTCAGAGAAAACGAGATTTTTCCTTTTACCAATACCAACACAAACAACATCAACTAAACAGTTGGTTTCGAAACAATCGTCAAAAGCAACTTCGCCACCAACAGTGGGGATGCCTACACAATTTCCATAATCTGCAATTCCTCGAACAACATTTCTAAGTAGCCACTTATTATTCGGATTATCAAGTTTGCCAAAACGTAGTGAATCAAGAATCGCTAAAGGTCGAGTTCCAATAGCTAAGATATCTCGAAGTACTCCTCCTACGCCAGTAGCTGCGCCACCATACGGATCAATTGCAGAAGGATGATTATGACTTTCTATATGCAAAGTGAGAATTTGTCCATTATCAACATCCAAAACACCTGCTTCATATCCAGGTCCAAGTAAAACTCGTTTACCTTTGGTGGGTAAAAGTGTAAGAAGAGATTTTGATGATTTATAACTACAATGCTCAGACCATTGAGCATCCATCATAGATAATTCGACAAAATTTGCTTGACGATTTAAATACGTTTCAATATACTCGAGTTCAGAATTAGTTAAAGAAAGGTTAAGAGATTCTAATTTACTCATTTCTTCAAAAGAACCTCCAGAGAATGAATCATTGAATAAAATAAACCAATCCCATCAGTGGATGAATCAGGGCTTAGAATAGCTTCGGAAGCTCTTTCAGGATGAGGCATTAGCCCTAACACATTTCCTTCAACATTAGAGACGGCTGCAATATTTGAGACAGAACCATTAGGATTACCTTGAATAGACGTATTGCCAATAGAATTAACATACCGTAGAATAATTTGATTATTTCTTTCTAGCTCATCTAATTTTTCATTATCAACATAATATCTGCCTTCATTATGTGCAATAGGCATACGAATGAGGGAATTAGATTTAAAATAATTTGTAAATATATTATTATTATTTTCAACTTTCAGAGTAACCCATTTACAAACAAACTTCTGATTAGAATTTTTTAACAAAGCACCAGGAAGTAATTCAGATTCAACTAAAATTTGGAATCCATTACAAATTCCAATAATTGGTTTTCTTTTCAAAGAAAAATTTTTTAACGCTTGAATTACAGGGCTATGAGCTGCAATTACACCTGCGCGGAGTCTATCACCATAAGAAAAACCACCAGGAAGTACAACAGCATCAAAATTAGTTAGATCATTTTCTTTATGCCAAACAAATGAAACATCAACTTTAAGCAAATTAGAAAATACACGATGCGTATCAATATCACAATTAGTACCAGGAAACTGAATAATTGCAACGTTCATCTAATCAGAACTCCTAATTTCACAAATACTAACAGAAGGATTATATATTCTTAATTCGTCACAAAGCAACAAAGCACGTTTTTTAGCTTCATTAACATTTCGAGCTTTAATTTTTAATTGAAGAACTTTAGCAGTACGAACTGAAGTTACATCATCATAATTATTTCTTAAAAACAAGTCTTGAAGAATAGTTTCACCTTCCGGATCTTTAATATCCGGTTTGTTAGCAATCAAAACGTCAATCTTGAACTCGTAGACTGCTTCCACACCTATTACAATAAAAAAATAAACTTTGAAATATATAACTATTTTAATTATTTTTTAATAATGTAATTATTAATCAAACAGATACAAAACTACGAATTTTTGCTATGTTTTCTTGATTGCCAATATTTTCATCAATTGGGGTTTCCAATATAAAAGGTAAATCTTTAACCATATTCGTATCTAACAATACACGAAAGCCATCATCTCCAATCTGTCCCAAACCAATATGTTCATGCCTATCCAATCCACCACCCAAATCACCTTTAGAATCATTAAGATGTACCACCTTCAAGTTTTCCAAACCAATAGTTTTATCAAATTTAGCAAAAGTTTCATTTATTTTTTGTTTTGTACGTAGGTCATAACCAGCGGCAAATGCGTGACAAGTATCAAAACAAAAACCCACTCTATTAGATTCTTCAATATTTTCATGTATAAATTGGAGTTCTTCAAATTTTGAACCGACACTATTTTTAGAACCTGCGGCATTTTCTAAAATTATCATAACATCACCAGAAGTATTTTTTAATGCAGAATTACAACCATCAATAACTCTTCCAAGACCCTGTTCAATTCCAGTACCTAAATGACTTCCAATATGAGTAACGACAAATTTTATGCCTAACAAATTACAACGATTTAATTCCGATATCAGAGTTTTGACAGATAATTCATAAACTTCTTTTCTAGGGGATGATAAATTTGGAAGGTAAGGCATATGACAAACAGGCAAATCGAGATTAGAATTATCTAGTTTTTGTTTAAAATTAGTTATTTCAGTTTCTTTTAAATCAGAAGATTTCCAGCCACGAGGATTCCTAGTAAATATTTGGAAAGTATCAACAGATAGATCTTTGGCGCGATCTATAGATAAATCGATAGAGCCAGCTATAGAAACATGAACACCAATTTTCATGAATTAAGATAATTATAATTTCATTCCAAAGCTTTCAGCAAATTCAGCAAATTCTGAATAAGATTGCAGAAATTGAATTCCTTTATCACTAATTATATATCTATTATTATTATTAACGTGAATTTGTTCTAACAGCCCTGATTTAACTAATCGATTTAAGATATGAGTTAATCGAGTATAAGATAAATTTGCTTTTTGTAGAATCTGAGTAATTCCAACCCCACGGTTGTCTGAAGAACTATGACTAGCACACGAAAGGACGTCAGCTACGATTCTGACTTGAGTTCTATAAGTTGACATTATCATTCACCTTTTTTCTGCATAGTAAACTGCATAACAGGAGTATAAAGCATAATGAATCCAAATAATTTGAGTAAAATGGAAGTTATCATCAATGGATTTAAACCAGTATAAAATAAGGCCAACCACCTAATAAGTTCACCTAGAGCAAGAAGAGACAAAGCCATAAACATAAAAAGTATTGGTTTGTATTTAGTCTCCAAATAAGATAAAAAGGTTTCAAATGCCCCATAAATAAGAAAAACGAAAGAAAGAGACTTGATTATAGACAAAAGAGAAATGGTCGATATTAGTCCAAATAAGACAGGGGAAAAACCACGTGTTTGGAATGATTTTATCCCATGACCCAAAGCCAAGATAAAATACCCGATCACTTCTAACAATGCAGCAATAATAAACATTAACGATGAAAATGCCAATGAAATACCTAGTAGATTAAGTTTGAAATCCATAGAACCCAAGAAATAAGTAAAACCATTTAAAGACAGACCTAATGTAAGAAAAATAAAGGACACTGTTATTCGTAAAAGAGTAGGGCTTCGAGTAATTCGATAGCCTTTTCGAGCAATACGAAAAACAGAGAATACTATTAAACCTCCAAGAAGATACAGAAATCCTTGTATATAATTAACATTTAACAAAAATTGACTTAGCACATATTAAAAAAGAGCAGGAAATTATAAAAATGTTTGAAAGAATAAAACTAAATCATATAAAAAAACTTCTAAATTTGAAGCACAGAATAAATAATACTAATTAAACTAAAAATAATCAGAATAGGAGAGGTGGCAAATATAAAATTATCAGTATTATAAACATAAAGAATCAACCATGGAATTTTTTCAAAATCCAAGACTGGATTAATTTTAATCAATATAGGAATTAGAAATAAAATAATTCCTAGTAAAATAAAAAATATTCCAAAAATAGAAATAATATTAAATGAATACATTTTTGATTATGGGGGAAAAATGCTTTCTAGGCATAAATATTTTTATATTTAATTAGATTTAGTCTATTTTTTAGACGTCATAACAATGTTTATCTATTACAAATAATTCTCTTGTTGTATTTGACTATTGGAAGAGAGATAATAAAAACATCTATCAACATAAAGCAATTTTTAAGATATTTTAAAAGATTGGGATAAAATATGGAAGTATGTAGCAGATGTGGTTTGCCAACAGATTTATGCGTATGTCAAGAGCTTGAAAAAGAAGACGTTAGGATAGTTGTCAGGTTAGAAATGCGAAGATTTAGAAAACCCACTACCATAATCGAGGGAATTGGATCTAAAACCACAGATGTGACTGAAATTGCAAAAAAATTAAAAAATACATTAGCTTGTGGAGGGTCTGGAAAAGGCAAACTAGTGATACTTCAAGGCGATCACAGAGGCGTGTTAAAATCCCATTTAGTGAATTTAGGATTTAACGAGTCTTCAATAGAGGTGCAATAAAATTCTTAAAAGAATAAAATTGCCAAAAATCAAAAGTTCTATGTCAAATTTTAAAGAAAAATTTTGTCCACAATGTGGAAAATCATTAGAAATCTCAAATTCGTCGATAGGATGGTTATTACCAGAACAATATGAATGTTTAAATTGTAATTATCAAGGAAGCGTTTTTTTCGATAAAATTAATAAAAAATAAAATTTTGCAAGAATAAGTTGATTTCTAAATATCAAATATTAGTTCTAGGTTTAATAACGCCATTAATTTTTTTTATGATTTTATCATTTCCTATATCTTCATATTTAATAATAGAAAATTTAGATGATTTTTCACAATTAATAAAATTCGAAATACCTATATTTATATTTGGATTTTCAACTAGGTATTTAATCAACATACCAGTTATCTTATTATTCAGTACTTTATCATCAGTCTATTTACTGCTATTCATAAAGTCAATATTAACACCTATTATATCTCAATATAAAAAATTGACAACAAATGAATTATCAATCAATGAAATGGCATCTAATAAAGCAATTATTTTCCTGGTAATTTTTTCAAGTACATTTTTTATTGTAAATTTGATCAATATAATACAATCTGAATTAGGAATTAATACAGGAGCCCCATCGATAATTAAAAATCAAATTCTTCAGAATTTTATAGCAATTTCAATTTCACCAATAACCGAAGAAATTGGTTTCAGATTAACAACAATTGGAATTTGTACTATTATTCTTTTATTTAAAAAAACGAACAGAATAAACAAATTAAAGATGATGTGGAATCCTAAAAAATATATAAAAAGATACTCAAATGAAAACTACAAAACACATATTAGAATATTATATCTAGTAGCAATTTTATCAGGCATAGTTTTTGGTTTATCTCATATCTTGATTGGAGATGCTTGGCAAATAGGTAAAGTAACTACAGCTTCATTAATAGGAATTATAATTGGAATTTTATATATAAATTATGGATTCAATTATGCAATTTTGTTTCATTGGGCATTTAACTATTTCTTAGGAAGTTATGTATATCTTGAAAGAACTATTCCGATAATGGTACAGATTAATCAGTATATGTTTTTATTCATAAATTTTATCGGAATTATATTTATTTTGATGATACTAAATCTTATTATATATAAAAACATTTTTCTAAACGATGACTAGGCCAACATGGGATATTTATTTCATGGGAATTGCAAAACAAGTATCACAAAGATCGACTTGTGAAAGAAAACATGTAGGGGCAGTCATAGCGAGAGATAAAGTAATTCTTTCAACAGGGTATAATGGCAGTATTAGAGGAATTGAACATTGTGATGAAATAGGACATATGATGGAAAATCAACATTGTGTTAGAACTGTACATGCAGAAGTAAACGCAGTTGCGCAAGCCGCAATGAATGGTACTAATATCAATGATGCAAGCGTATATCTCACAAGCAGTCCGTGCTGGTCATGTTTTAAAATCATAGCTAATTGTGGGATAAAAAAGATTTATTTTGGTGAATTTTATAAAGATGAACGGATTTTTGAATTTGCAGAAAAAACAGGAATAGAACTAATAGATATGAGTCAATTTTAGAGCATTATCAATATTAGATATTCAGAGCGCTTTTTAATCCCTTGTAACGATTCCTAATAGTAACTTCTGTAACGCCTGCTGCCTCTGCCACATCTTTCTGTGTTTTGTTTTCTCCATTCATCACACAAGCCACATATAATGCTGCAGCAGCTAATCCCATAGGGTCTTTACCAGCAGAAGTACGTGTATCTTCTGCTTTGTGGAGAATTAGAAGTGCACTACGTTTTGTTTTTTCTGAAAGGCCAGCCATACTTGCAATTCTTGAAACACATTTTGTAGGATCAACTACAGGCATCCGTAATTCCATTTCTCGTAAAAGCAATCTATAACAACGCGCAATGTCTTTTTTCTTGATATTACAAGCAGCAGCAACATCCTTTAATGTTCTAGGTGTTTCAGTATCACGACAAGCAGCATAAAGTGAAGCAGCAATTAGAGCAGAAATAGATCTGCCCCTAACCAATCCTTTTTCAAGAGCTTTTCGATAAATATAAGCAGCTTTTTCAACAACTGAATCACTTAAAGTAAGTTTATCGGCTAATCGATCTAATTCACTAAAAGCCTGTCTTAAATTTCTATCAACAGGTTCGTGAACCTGACTTCGGCCATCCCAAGTTCGAAGACGTTCTATAGCTGCTTTCATAGAAGCAGGAAGAGAGCGTCCAGCTGCATCACGATCTTCAGCACCAATTACAGTTGCTAAACCCATATCATGCATTGCTAATGAAGAAGGAACGCCAGTACGTGCGCGATCATCTTTTTCTTCTTTAGAAAAAGCTCGCCATTCAGGACCAACTTCTTCAATTTTTTCAACTATAACGAAACCACATTTACTACAAGTCATTTCGCCACCCGAAGAATCAACTACAATAGGACCGCTTCCACATCGAGGGCAAGGTTGAGTACCTCTATCAGTGACAATAGAACCTAATCCTTTACCTATTTTCTTAGAACCTAATTCTTTATCTATTTTCTTAGAACCTAATTCTTTATCTATTTTCTTTTTCAATATTTTATTACCTCAAAAAATTTAAATGGGCAAGCAAAGTTAATCATATTTAAATGTTACCGGAATATATATTAGAGATAATAAAACTATATAAAGTTTTTGTAATATTTAAGAACCATTATCAATAATCAAATTTTGAATAATGAAGAGAAACGACAATGTCTGAAACAGGTATAACAGAAAAGAAGGATAAAAATTTTTCAGAATGGTATACACAAATCGTATTAAAAGCAGAATTAATTGATTATTCATCAGTAAAAGGATTCATAATATTAAGAGAATATGGATACTCTATCTGGGAGAATATACAAAACATTTTAAATAAAAAATTTAAAGAAAATGGAACAAAAAATGCATATTTTCCATCATTAATTCCTGAAACATTATTAAATAAAGAAGCAGATCACTTCAAAGGATTCATTCCAGAAGTATTTTGGGTAACAAAAATTGGAAATAACGACATAGATAATAAATTAGCAATAAGACCAACATCTGAAACAATAGCGTATGAATCATATTCAAAATGGATAAAAAGTTGGAGAAATCTTCCACTAAAATTAAACTTTTGGAATTCAGTACTCCGTGCAGAATTAAAAGATACAAAACCATTTATTAGAACGTCAGAATTTCTATGGCAAGAAGGCCATACAGTACATGAAACTGAGGAACAAGCAATAGAACAAGTTGAAATAATGTTACAATTATATGAAAATTTTGTAAATAAATACTTAGCATTACCTGTATTAACAGGAAAAAAAAGTGAAAAAGATAAATTCGTGGGAGCAAAATACACGCTAACATTAGAAGGAATAATGCCTGACGGAAAGGCATTACAAATGGGAACTTCGCATTATCTAGGACAAAATTTTTCTAAGCCATTTAAAATAAGTTTTCTTGGGAAAGATGAAAAGCAACATTTTGCTTGGCAAACATCTTGGGGAGTATCATGGAGATTAATCGGAGCTCTTATAATGATACATGGCGATGACAAGGGATTGATATTACCACCAAGAATAGCGCCAATACAAGTAGTCATAATACCAATTTATTATAACGAAGAACAA
>Ga0208113_1000170_pt1 | contig 32409 bp, 32 predicted proteins | sample Knorr_S7_td_NADW_FD_185598 | JGI IMG/M metagenome (GOLD analysis project Ga0208113, IMG submission 185598) | Marine microbial communities from Southern Atlantic Ocean transect - Knorr_S7_td_NADW_ad_2505m_LV_A (SPAdes) (version 2) | ecosystem: Environmental > Aquatic > Marine > Oceanic | place...
CGAATTCGTCGACGTCGGCGACGGAAATCTGGGTCTCGCTCTTGAACACGATGGGGAGCAACTGTTCGTCGCTGGTCCATTTGACCCGGATGTGGCCGGTGTCGGTGGAGTCTGACAGGAACGTCAGCGTGCCGGTCCCATTCGGCGGCGGGCCGGCGGAATAGAGCTCGGGAGTCCATTTCTCGATATTCGATTTGCCGTTCGGGTCCATATTGACCCGGTGGCCCTTGAGGCTGCCGCAGGTGGCGCGGAAAACGACGTCGGCCCCGGCCGGCGAAGGCGTCCAGGCGAACGCCGAAACGGCGGCGGCAATGACGAATTTCTTCAATCTTCCCATGCCGGAGCATACCCCGTTCGCGGGAAAAGGGGCCGTTAAATTTATTGGTTAAGAGGCGGCCTTAGCCGCCGGTGACGTTCATGTGGCGGGCCAGCGCCGGGCCGCTGTGGTCGCGGTCGATGACGAAGTCGTGGCCCCTGGGCTTACGGGCGATGGCCTCGTCGATGGCGGCGTCGAGCACTGCGTCGGCCTCCGACGCCCTTAAGGGAGCCCGCAGGTCGGCGGCGTCGTCCTGGCCCAGGCACATATAAAGCGTGCCGGTGCAGGTCAGCCGCACCCGGTTGCAGCCCTCGCAGAAATTGTGGGTCAACGGGGTGATGAAGCCAAGCATGCGCCCGGTCTCCTTGACCTCGACATAGCGCGCCGGGCCGCCGGTCTTGTAGTCGAGGTCGGTGAAGGTGAAGGTCTGCTCCAGCCGTTCGCGGACCTCGGACAGGGGTAGGTATTGTTCCACCCGGTCGCCGCCGATGTCGCCCAGCGGCATGGTCTCGATCAGGGTCATGTCGTAGCCCTCGTCGCCGCACCAGCGGATCAGTGGCTCGATCTCGTCGTCGTTGAAGTTGCGCAGCGCGACGACGTTGATCTTGATGGCGAGGCCGGCGTCGCGGGCGGCGCGGATGCCTTCCTGCACCTTGCCCAGATCGCCCCAGCGGGTGAGCTTGCGGAATTTGTCGGCGTCGAGGCTGTCCATGGAGATGTTGATGCGCTTGACGCCGCAATCGACCAGCTCGGAGGCGTATTTTGGCAACTGGCTGCCGTTGCTGGTCAGGGTCAGCTCCTTCAAATCGCCGCTTATCAGGAGCCGGGACAGGTTGCGGAAAAGGCTCATGATGTTGCGGCGGACTAGGGGCTCGCCGCCGGTGAGGCGCAGTTTTTTCACCCCCTTGCGGACGAAGGCGGAGCACAGGCGGTCGAGTTCCTCCAGGCTCAGCACGTCAGCCTTGGGCAGGAAGGTCATGTTTTCCGACATGCAATAGACGCAGCGGAAATCGCAGCGGTCGGTCACCGAAACCCTGAGATAGCTTACCTCGCGCCCGAAGGGGTCAATCATTGGAATCCTCGCCTGATGTTTGTCTGTTTTGCTTTTTTTATAATGTAGGCGAGAGACTCGCCGTTGTCGCCCCTAAAATCGGTGCGGGTTTTCGCGCCGCTCATCCGCCGTCTCCTTCGCCACTGCCGCCTTCGTCGTCAGGGGGTGCCAAGCCCTTTTCCTTCATGTCCTTGGCCGCCATCTGGCGTAGTTCCTCGCGTTCGCGCAGGTAATCGTCGGTGGTCCGGGGTTTCGGCCGGGCGCTGCCGGCGAACGGGTGTTCGTCCTCTTCCGCCAGGGCGAAGATCCGACAATCGTCGCACATCTTCAACCGCTCGGTGCCGCCCTTTTCCTGGAACATGGGGTGGCCTTCGAGCTTCTTGAGCATGTTCTCGATGGTCGATCGGGTGCCGAACGGCTTGCCGCAGCGGATGCACTCGAACGGCTCCTCCTCCTTGATCACCTGATATGAGCGCGCCGCCTCCAGGAAACTGAGCCGGGGGACGAGGGTGATGACCTTTTCCGGGCACGTGTTCTTGCACAGGCCGCATTGCACGCAGGCTTCCTCGGCGAAGCTGAGCTGCGGCTTGTCCTCGTTGTCCTTCAGGGCCCCGGTGGGGCACGCGCCGACGCACGCCAGACACAACGTGCAGCCCTCGACGTCGACCTCGAGGGTGCCGAAGGGCGCGCCTTCGGGCAGGTCCAGGGTATCGACCTTGTTGGGGGCGGCCTTGTACAGATCCGCCAGGGCCAGGCTCATCACCGAGCGCTTGCGACCTAGCCCTAAGAAATCGGCGTTGGGCAGGGGGGCCAGCCCATCGAGGCCATAGAGCCGGTCCTCGAGGGCCGCCGGGTCGGTGTAGTCGACGATGGCGAACCTTTCCTTGCCGTAGCCGAGGCCGTCGAGAACCGCCTCGGCGAGGGCTATTTCAGACTCCAGCCCGGCCTTCTCGTCGGCTTGCGCCGGGCCGACCAAAACCAGCACCCGTTCGGCCCCGTAGGCCGAAGCCGAAAGCAGGAAATCGAGGCCCACCTGGGTCACCTGGTTAAGCGCGAACGGCAGCATGTTGGCCGGCAGGCCGCCGCCTCCCCTGGCCATGGCGTCGATCATCTCGGACCCGAAACCCTGGTCATGGACCAGGATCTGCGGTGCCTTGGCTTTCTTGCCGCCGGCCGCCAGGTAGGTGCGCAGCACCGTCCTCAGGCGCTGATAAAGCCCGTCGCCGGCCGGCAGCGTATATTTGGCGGCGCCGGTCGGGCAGACGCTGGCGCAGGTGCCGCAGCCGGCGCAGATATAGGGGTCTAGGGAAACCCGCTCGTTGACCGTATCGGGGGTGATGGCGCCGGTCGGGCAGTGGTCGATGCAGCGCGTGCACCCGGTGATTCCGGCGCTGAAATGGGCGCAGATGCTTTCGTCGTAGTCAATGTATTGGGGTTTATCGAACTCGCCGACCATGTCGGTGAGCTGCAACAGCGCGTCGCCGATGAGCGCCGGGTTGCCAGGGTCGGGGTTGAAATAGCCGTCGCGCTTTTCCGGTGCCGGGAACAGCGGCGTACCGCCGCGCAGGTCGAGGATCAAATCGCAGACCGAGGTGCCGGTTTCGCCGGTGCCGTCGAAATTGAGGGATTCGCGGGATGATGCCGAGGCCGCCTGGAACGCCTCGATGGTGACCTGGAACTGGCCGAGATGCCCCTCGGCCTGGGTCACACGGCCGGTGAACACCGGCACGTCCATCAACGCCGGCGGCTGGACGCCCGAGCCGGGCTCCAGGACCACGGTGACGTCGAGCCGCGAGGCGACCTTCTTCGCCGCCTCCAGCGCCCGGTCGTCGTTGCCGATCACCAGCAGCACGCCGCCAGAGATCATGGTCACCGAGGTCGCCGCCTCGAGGTCGAGGGCGGCCTCGGCCAGGAGCGCTGCCATCTTCGCCGTCATGTCGGTTTTCCGGGGCGATTTTCCGCTAGCGTCCTTGGACCAGCCGGCCTTTTCGCGGATGTTGATAAATTGGGCGGCCGGGGCGTCTTCGCCTATTTCATCCAGGGTCTCCAGGAACAGGGGCGCTTCCTGGGTGCAGGCGACGAGAAGCTCCGAGCCCTGGCCGGCGAGGCGCTGAAATTCCTCGATCTGGGTGCGGCAGAGGTGGCTGGCGACGCTGAGTTCCTCGGCCTTTTTGCCGCCGCCCTTCTTATCGCTGCCCTGGCAGGCCTTGGCCAGCGCCTTGCCGTCAATGGTCATCGTGCCCTCGCAGTTGCATACGAGGACTTCTTTGCCGTTTAGCTTCATCGAGAAGCCTTCCTCCCAGGGGAATGCAGTGGTTGGACCACCGTTCCCAGGTACCGGGGGCCATGCGCCACCCCGGGCCGACCGTCATTCATTACCAGGCTTTATTTAGGCTACCGGGAACCGTTTGTCCCTCTTTTTTTGTCCCTGTCGCGGCAAATGCCGCTCCCCGCCTCTTGATTATTTTGTCTCATGAGAGCAGACCGGCGGGAAAAAACACCGTATACTGCAGGTTTATACAGGCAAGGGGACGTTCGTTGAGCCAATTGATGACCACCCGCGAGGTCGCCGGATACCTGCGCATCAAGGAGCGCAAGGTCTATGACCTGTTGCGCGGCAAACGCATCCCCAGCACCCGGGTCACCGGCAAGTGGTTGTTCCCGAAGCACCTGATCGACCAATGGGTGGCCGACGGCACCGAATTTCCGGACCGGGCCATGCCGTCGCCGCCGCCGGTCTTGGCCGGCAGCCACGACCCGCTTCTCGAATGGAGCCTGAACGAATCCGGTTGCGGGCTGGCGTTGATGCCGGGCGGCAGCCTCGACGGGCTGGAACGGCTGGCGGCGGGGGAAGCGGTGATCTGCGGGCTGCACGTGTTTGACCCCGAAAGCGGCGGCTACAACCGGGCCGCGGTAGAACGCACGTTTAAGGGCCTGGACGTGGTGCTGATCGAATGGGCGTGGCGCGACCAGGGGCTGGTGCTGGCGGCCGGCAACCCGCTCGGCATTACCTCGATCGAGGACCTGAGGGCGAACAAGGCCCGCGTCGTTGCCCGTCAAGCGGAAGCCGGCAGCCGCATCCTGTTCGATCACCTGCTGGCCGAGGCGGGGACGAAGGCGGCGGACCTGGAGATCCTGGAGAAACCGGCCCGCGGCGAAACCGACCTCGCGCTTCGGGTGTCGGAAGGTAAGGCCGACGCCGGGCTCGCCGTCGCCTCGGCGGCGCATACCTTCAAGCTCGATTTCCTGAGCCTGCACCGGGAACGCTTTGACCTGCTGGTGCGCCGCCGCGACTATTTCGAGGACCCGGTGCAGAAGCTGCTGGCGTTTGCCCGTACCGACGCCTTCGAGGCCCGTGCCGCCGACATGGCCGGCTACGACACTTCCGCCCTGGGGAAAGTCGTCTATAACGGGCCGTAGGTTTTTTTGGGAGGGTTCCCGTGGCCACGAAAGCGAAAACCGGCGTCCAAGACCGCATCCTCAAGGCCGCCCTCGCCATCGCCGGGGAGGAGGGCTGGGCGTCCGCCGGTTTGAGCGCCGTCGCCGCCCGGGCTAAGGTGCCGGTGTCGGAACTGCGCCGCCATTTCCGGGACACTGACGCCATCGCCGACGCCTGGTTCCGGGTCGGGCTCGACGCCATGCTGGCGCCGCCGCCGAGGGGATTTTCCCGCCGCCCCGCGGCCGCGCGGCTGGAAATCCTGATGCGGCGCTGGTTCGACGCCCTGGCGCCGCATCGCCGGGTGACGGCGGAGATGTTGTCGGCGAAGCTGTGGATCTTCCACCCGCACCATTATGTGCCGATGGTATTCAACCTGTCGCGGCTGATCCAGTGGCTGCGCGACCTGGCCGGGCTCGACGCCGGGGGACTGCGCAAGCAGATCGAGGAAACCGGCCTGACGGCGTTGTTTCTGGCCACCCTCGCGGTATGGTGCCGGGACGACACGGAAAACCAGGAACGGACGCGGGCGTTCCTCAAGCGCCGCCTGGCCCAGGCCGACGGCCTGATGGCGTGGCTGTTCGCGGGCAAGCAATGAAGATCAACGCCGATCTCACCAAACGCGCCGAGGTCCATACCCCGGACATGGAATGGGTTCCGTCGCCGGTGTCGGGTGTGCTGCGCCGCATGCTCGACCGTGACGGCGGCGAGGTGGCGCGCAGCACCACCGTGGTGCGCTTCGAGCCCGGTGCCTGGTTCCCCGAACATACCCACGGCGGCGGCGAGGAGTTTCTGGTCCTCGACAGCGTCTTTTCCGACGAAGACGGCGATTACCTGGCCGGCACCTACGTCCGCCACCCCGTCGGCACCAGCCATTCGGCCTGGAGCGACGAGGGCCGCGAGATCCTGGTCAAGCTGATGCAGATGGACCCCGCCGACAGCAAGAAGGTTGTCCTCGACACCGACGCCCTTGACTGGCAACCGGGCCCCGAGGCCGGGGTCGACATCAAGCCGCTGCACGAATTCGGCGACGAGAAGGTGATGCTGATGCGCATCCTGGCCGGGACCCGGATAGCGCGCCACCGCCACGAGGCCGGCACCGAGCTGTTCGTCCTCGACGGCACCCTTGCCGATGAAGACGGAACCTATGGCAAAGGCGCCTGGCAGCGCCAGCCGGCGGGCAGTGTCCACGAGCCGTTCTCGGAACAGGGCTGCGTCTTTTACCTCAAGAAGGGTCACTTCGTTTGAGTGCCGCACTATTAAGGAGAATAAAGAATATGGCCGCCTACATCGTCACTCAGATAGAAATCACCGACCCCGAGACCTTCGAGACCTACCGCGCCCAGGTGCCGCCGATCCTGGAAAAATACGGTGGCGAATTCATCGTCCGCGGCGGCGATAGGGAGGTGCTGGAAGGCGACTGGCCGTGGTCCCGGATGGTGATCCTGAAATTCCCCGATAGGGAAGCGGCCAAGGCCTGGCACGCCTCGGCCGAATACCAAGGCCCGAAGGCGCTGCGCCAGGCGGCGTCGAAGGCCAACATGATCGTCGTCGACGGGGTCAAGTTTTGAAGCCCGCCCCGCTGCCCGCAACGGACGGCGGGCCGCTTGTCAGGCCGCTATGGCGCTGATGATATCTTTGTATTCGGCCTCGGCGGCGTACCGCTCAGGACCGTCGGCGGGGCGGGATCGGGGCCGGGTGAATTCAAGGCCCCCGGGGGGGGCGCCGTCGCCGCCAATGGCGATCTCTATGTCGCTGACTTCTACAACCATAATGTCAAGTGCCTGCGCCCCGACGGCACCTTCGTCCGCCTGTGGGGAACGACGGGAAAAGTCGGGATCGGGGCCGGCGCCTTCAACTACCCGACCGACGTGGCGCTCGGGCCTAAGGGCACTCTCTACGTCGCCGACGGCTACAACGACCGCATCCAGGCCTTCGGCGTCGACGGACGTTTCCTGGGCAAGTGGGGCGGGCCGTTCGCGGCCAACATCTGGGGCCCGTTCCGGGGCTGGTTCGTCACCGTCACCGGGCTCGCCGTGGACGGGGCCGGCAATGTCTTTGCCGCCGACTTCTACAATCACCGGGTGCAGAAATTCAGCCCCGACGGCGCGTTTTTGACCGCCTTCGGGGACAAGGGTGAAGGGCCCGAGCGGTTGACGTACGCCATGGGCGTGGCGGTGGCCGCCGACGGCTCGGTGTTCGTCACCGACTTCGGCAACCACCGGATCACCAAGTGGCGGCCGGGGAAAACCGGCGGCTAAGTCCCCTACCTCCCCGCGTTCGGAAAGAACGCCTGCCGGCCCTCGATCCTGTAGGCCCCGATGGCGGCCTGGCCTTCCGCCCCCAGCACCCAGTCGATAAAGGCTTGCGCCTCCTTTACCTTCACGTGGGGATGCCTCTTCGGGTTGACCAGGATGATGCCGTAATGGTTGAACAGCCGCTTGTCGCCCTCGACGAGAATTTTCAAGGCGCGTTTGTTGCTGAACTTCAGCCATGTCGCCCGGTCGGTCAGGACGTAGGCGTTCATGGCGCTAGCGGTGTTCAGGGTCGCCCCCATGCCGGCTCCCGTCTCCCGGTACCACGAGCCCGAGGCCGCCTTCGGGTCGGCGCCCGACGCCTTCCATAAAAACAGTTCCTTCTTATGCGTGCCGCTGTCGTCGCCCCGCGAGGCAAACGCCGCCTTGGCCCCGGCGATTTTCGAAAGCGCCTCGGCGATGTCCTCCTCCCCGCCGACAACCGCCGGGTCACTCTCCGGCCCCAGCAGGACGAAGTCGTTGACCATGACGTCGAAGCGCCTGATCCCGAAGCCGTCGGCGACGAATTTCTCCTCCGATGCCTTGTGGTGGACGAACAGCACGTCGGCGTCGCCGTTCTTAGCCAGACGAACCGCCTGTCCGGTGCCGACGGCGATGACGCGGACCGTGATACCCGTCTTGGTGGTGAACCGGGGCAGGATGTAGTCGTAGAGGCCTGAGTTCTGGGTCGAGGTGGTCGAGGCGACGGTGATGAACGTTTCCGCCGCCGCCGGACCGGCTCCATGCGCGGCATAAACAAGCGCCCCCAATACCATTGCCATTCCCGTCATCAGCCTTTTCATCGTCATTGCCTTCTCTGTTTGGGCGGTTTTCTTTTCAGATTGTCCCGGCCCCGCTGCCACCACAGAAGCTCACCCTTGAGGAACGCCTGTGCCAAGTCGTTCTCGGGCTCCGAGAAGAACCGTTCGGCGAGGGCCTTTTCTAGCAGCCGCCCGCGGTTGAGGAACATCACCTCATCGCCGAGCCGCCGCGCCTGGCCGAGGTCGTGGGTGGTCATGACGATACGGGTGCCGGCGGCATCGATGGCGTTGATGATCTGCTCGACGGCGTGGGTGGCGGCGGGGTCGAGGCTGGCGGTCGGCTCGTCGAGGAACAACACCTCGGGCTGCAGCGCCCAGGCGCGGGCCAGGGCCAACTTCTGCTGCTCGCCGACGGACAGCACGCGGGCCGGGTTGTCGGCGAGCCGTCGCAGCCCGGTGTGACCCAACGCATCCTCGACGGCAGCGCGGCGCTCGGCCGCCGCCATGCCCCGGAGCTTCAGCGCGTAATCGACGTTGGCGGCGACGGAACGGCGCAGCATCACCGGGCGCTGAAACACCATCGCCTGGGCGTCGGCGGGATCACGGCCCTTGGCGCCCTGCCACAGCACCCGGCCCGTGGTCGGCCGGATGAGGCCGTGGCAGAGCCTGAGAAACAGGCTCTTGCCGGCCCCGTTGGCGCCCAGGATCATGGTCCGGGGGCCGGCCTCCAGCGTGCAGTTAAGGTCCTTGATCAGGCGGATGCCGCCGATCTCGAACGAGACGTCCTGGAAGGTGAGTGGAAGGATCATCCGAGCCGGCTTTCCGCCGCTTCCTTCAGCGCGAAGGCGGCGCCGTTGACGCCCAGCGACAGTGCCATCAGTACGATGCCGAGCCCCAGTGCCAGCGCTAGGTCGCCCTTCGATACCTCGAGGGCGATCGCCGTCGTCATCACCCGGGTCACGTGGTCGATGTTGCCGCCGACGATCATCACCGCGCCGACCTCGGCCGAGGCGCGGCCGAACCCGGCCAGCACCGCCGTCAACAAGGAATAACGCCCGTCCCACAACAACGCCGGCACGGCGCGCCCCGGTCCGGCGCCGAGCGAACGCAACTGTTCCTCGTATTCCACCCATAGGTCCTCGATCACCTGGCGGGTCAGCGCCGCGATGATCGGCGTCACCAGCAGCACCTGGGCGATGATCATTGCCGCCGGGGTGAACAACAGCCCGAACACGCCTAACGGCCCGGCGCGGCTTAGAGTCAGATAGACGATCAGCCCGACCACCACCGGCGGCAGCCCCATCAGCGCGTTCATGGCGACCAGCAGCGCCGCGCGGCCTGGAAACCGGTACAGCGCGATCGCCGCGCCGACCGGCAAACCGACGGCGGTGGCGATCGCGACCGCTAGGAAGCTGACGCGGAGCGACAGCCCCACGATCTCGGCCAGGTCGGCGTCGAAGCCGAGCACCAGGCCCAAGGCGGCGCCAAACGCGTCGGAGAAATCGGTCATGTCAGAAAGCCCACAAGATCTCACAAATCGTGTTATTTTTACATAATATTGAAATAAATGGTATTTTAAACATAAAAATAACAAAATTCATAATCATTTTCCTGTTGCTGCTTCTGTGCTGTTTCTCAGCCGCCATCTTTTTTTCAACCCCAAAGACACGCAGCAAAAGGAGCAATGACGGGAGCATTCTTTTTAGCTCCTTGGTATGAGTGGTTCATCTTCTTTTCGCGCCTCTTGTAATCCCCGCCGCCGATATCCATAGTCTTAGTCGCCGGGCCGAGGGGCCGGCTCTCTAATTTCCTGGGAAAAACGAAAATGAGCGACGACGAATTTCTGATCGCGCCCGATCCAAAAGACCCACGCCTGACCGAGCGGGTCGAGGGCGCCGACCAGGACGGCATCCCGATCACCACCTCGGTGGTCGTCGAGCGCCCGTTGACGCTCTACCTCAATAGCCAGGAAATCGTCACCATGATGTCGATCTGCGACTATCCGGAATACCTGGCCCTCGGTTACCTGGTGAACCAGAACATGATCCAGCTCGGCGACGAAATCACCGGCTTCGATTACGAGGAAGACATCGACACCATCGTCGTCCGCACCCCCGGCAAGACCGACTTCGAGGACAAGCTGAAGAAAAAGACCCTGACCTCCGGCTGCGCCCAGGGGACGGTATTCGGTGACGTCATGGAGAGTTTCGAAAACGTGGTCCTGCCCAAGGACGCGATCATCAAAACGTCCTGGCTCTATACCCTGATGAAGAAGATCAACACCCAGCCCAGCCTGTACCTGGAGGCCGGCGCCATTCATGGCTGCGTGCTGTGCCAACAGGACCGGCCGCTGTTGTATATGGAAGACGTCGGGCGCCACAACGCCATCGACAAGATCGCCGGCTACATGTTCATGAACAACATCGAAGGCGGCGACAAGATCTTCTACACCACCGGGCGACTGACCAGCGAGATGGTCATCAAGGCGGTACAGATGGGGGTTCCGATCCTGGCGTCGCGGTCCGGTTTCACCGCCTGGGGCGTCGAACTGGCGCGCCAGGTCAACATGACCCTGATCGGCCGCGCCCGGGGCAAGCGCTTTGTTGTCCTCGCCGGTCATGACCGCATCGAATACGACGCCGACGCCGCCGACGCCGAGGATGAGCCGCCGGCCCTGAAACGCAAGGGAGCGGCGGAATGACGGCAACCGTCGCCGGAGTGCTGCTGGCCGGCGGCCGGGCCAAGCGCATGGGCGGCGGCGATAAGGGCCTTCGCACTCTCGGCGGACGGACGATCATGGACTACATCGTGGAACGCGTCCGGCCGCAAGTCGCGGTGCTGTTGATCAACGCCAACGGCGATCCGGGACGGTTCTCGGGCTACGGCCTGCCGGTCATCGCGGACGTGATAAGTGACGAGTCCGGGGGCTTCGCCGGGCCGTTGGCCGGCGTGCTCACGGGGATGGAGTGGGCGGCGGCGAACCAGCCCCAGTGCTCGTGGGTGGCGACCTTCGCCTGCGATGCGCCTTTCGCGCCGAGCGACCTGGTGGCGCGGTTTGTGGCGGCGGTGGAAGAAGAAGGCGCCGCCATGGCCTGTGCCGCGTCCCGGGGCCGGGCGCACCCGGTGTTCGGGTTATGGCCGGTGGCCTTGGCGGCGGAACTCCGCCAGGCGATGAGCGAAGAGGACATACGCAAAATCGACCGCTGGACGGCGCGCTACAACCTTATCGAGGTAGACTTCGCCGCCGATCCGTTCGATCCTTTCTTCAACATCAACGCGCCGGAGAATTTGACCGAAGCCGAGAGGCTTCTAAGCACCGAAAGGGGAGCCGCATGAGCGCCGAAGACAGCATCCCGGTCGGCGTTGTCGTCGAACGGCGCGAAATCGATAACCCGTGGGAGGACTATACCTGGGCGCCGGTGGCCATCATTCCGGGGGCGCCGCCCATGGAAACGACGGACGAGTGGAAGGAGCTCCAGCACGGCGACGGCTGGGTCCATTACCACGCCGGGACCCTGAAACTGGAATTGTTAAGCGGTGAAACCGACGGCTACCGCACCAATCTTTCGAACCTGCAGCCCTACGTCTACATCGTGATGACTCCGGGCGAGGAGGACGACGCGGCCGAAATCGTGCCGTTTCTTGTCACCGCCAGCCCCCATGAGGCCGAGGGCTACACCGAGGACTCTGAGCAGATCGTCGAAGGCGTGCCGATGCCGCCGGAAATGGTCGCCTGGGTGAAAGAATTCATCGCCAAGCATCATGTCGAGGTGGCGTTCAAGAAACGCAAGCGTAAGCCTTATGATCCTCGAAAAAGCGGTTTTCACGGCCCCAAAGGACCACTCCAATGAGCGAAGATTCGGGAAGCAGGCCCGAGGGAAGACTGGGGCGCTGGTCGCGACTGAAAAGCCGGGGCGCAGACGCCGCGCCCGAGCCGGAGACGCCGGAAAATCCCAAAAAGAGAGGCGCCGCGGCGCCGGTAGCCGATCGCCGGTTCGTCCCCGTGATGCCGCCGCTGGCCGAACCGGAGGAAGGCGAGATAGAGATGGAAGCGGCGCCGCCCGAGGCGCTGGCCCTCAAGACCCAGTTGGAAGCTGAAGAGGCGGCAAGGGAGGAAGAGGAGGTAGAGGAAGAACGGGAATTGACTCCCGAGGAGGAAAATGTGGTCAAGGATCTGCCGCCCATCGACAGCCTGACCAAGGATTCCGACTTCAAGCCGTTTTTCGCCCAAAACGTGCCCGATTTCCTGAAGCGCCAGGCCTACAGGGTGCTGTGGCGGAGCAACCCGATTTTCAATTTCCGCGACGGCCTCGACGACTACGATGAGGACTTTAGCCTCGCCAGGTTGGTTGGGAAAATTGTCAGCGAGGGCGCGTCCAAGCCCGGCCAAGCCCGTGCCAACGATGAGACCGCAAAGACCGCCGCACCTGAAAAAGGCGTCGATGCTGACAACAAGCGAACCGCCGATGCCGATGCCGAAGCCGAGGACGACGACGTCGGCGATGGCGAGGACGGGGAGGAAACCGCCGAGGGTGATGAAAGTAAACGAAAAAAGCCCCGGAAAAGCGACGTCCGTCCGCCCGACGACGCGGTATGAAAAAAACTTCCCCCCCCCTCCACGCCTGATAAGCTTAAGCGCGATCCGATTTTGTTTTTATTTCGAACATTAGATTTGTCGAACGTTCGCCGGGCCGCTAGTCGAAAGCCCGTGAAAAACATGGGGTTTTAGGAAAATAATTTTCCTGAATCGGCCATGAATCCGTTGACACTCTGGGCTATTTAGCTTTCACTGAGGGAGGTAACGAAGGCCCGGGGGCAACGACCCCGAAAAGGCGAAAAAAAGCCACGCACGGGCCTACGGTTTGGGAGGGTTCCGCGGCGACGCGGCAATATTAAAGGAATAATTTAGGTGGAGGCGACCCTTTCCATGGGGAGGAATGGAGAAGAAGGCCTAAAGGGGCCCGAACTCCTTGATAATCCGACAGAACAAAGCGACCGCGCTATTGCCGAAGAGGATTTGGAGCGCGCGCATCTCTACGCCTTGTTGGCCCGCGTTCTGGCCGAGCCGATGGGCGACGAGACCCTGGAGGTCGTTCGTGCCATCGAAGGGAAAAGCGACGGAAACGAACTCGGCGGTGCCTTCGCCGCCCTCGGCACCGTCGCCGTCAGGACCCCCCGGGGGAGCGCCGAAGACGAGTACTCGGCCCTGTTTTACGGCGACGGCGCGCGCGGTGAATTGCTGCCCTACGCGTCTTATTATCTGACCGGATTCCTGCTCGAAAAGCCGCTCGCGAATTTGCGCGGCGACATGGCGGCGCTCGGCATTCAGACTTCCGGCATCTCCAAGGAGCCAGAGGACCACATCGCATGCCTTTGTGAAATTATGCATGGGTTGATCACCGGCGCGTTCAACGAGCCCGCCTCCCTGGAAACCCAGAAAAAATTTTTCATGACCCACATGGCGCCGTGGGCGGGGCAGTTCTTCACTGACCTGGAAGGCGCCGAATCGGCCACGCTCTATATGCCGGTCGGAACCATCGGCAGACTGTTCATGGCCATTGAGGCCCAAGCGTTCGAATTAGCGGCCTGACTTGGCCGCCGAAACGACCGGCGATTCGATTGAATCGCCATTTGGTGAAGCAATTGTGGAAACCAAAAAGGAGAGGCAAATGACCAAAACCAAAAAATCCCGCCGTGACTTCCTTAAGGCCGCCGGTGTGACCGGTGGTGTCGCCGCCGTGGCGGCCGTGGCCTTGAGTTCGAAGTCGGTAAAGGCGGCGGTTCCTGAAAGCGGGAAAAGTGCCGGCTATCGGGAAACCGAGCATGTGAAGAAATACTATGAACTGGCAAGGTTTTAACTAAACCAAACAGGAGACATCTTATGCTCACCAAAACGAGCGGCGGGGTAGCGAATGGCCCCCGTTTAAAGAAGGCGCTGGCCGGCGTGATCGGTGGTTCCATAGACCGCCGGGCATTCCTAAAGCGTTCAGGAGTGGCAGCAGGCGGTGTCGCTCTCGCTTCGGTCCTGCCCACGGGCATGGCCAAGGAGGCGAAGGCGGCCGCGCCCATGCAACTCAAACAGATCAAGACGGTCTGTACTCACTGTGCCGTCGGCTGCACGGTGATTGCCGAAGTCGACAAAGGCGTCTGGATTGGCCAGGAACCTGGGTGGGACAGCCCCTTGAACCTTGGTGCCCACTGCGCCAAGGGCGCGACTGTCCGCGATTTCGCCCATGGCGAACGCCGCCTGAAGTATCCGATGAAGCAGGTTGGCGGCAAGTGGATCAAGCTTTCGTGGGATCAGGCCATCAACGAGATCGGTGACAAACTTCTTGCCATCCGCAAGCAGTCTGGTCCCGACGCCACCTACTGGCTCGGTTCGGCGAAGTTCTCGAACGAGCAGTCGTACCTGTTCCGGAAGTTCTACGCCTTCTGGGGCTCCAACAACGGCGACCACCAGGCACGTATCTGCCACTCGACCACGGTCGCCGGTGTGGCCAACACATGGGGCTACGGCGCCATGACCAACTCAATGCCCGACATGCACCACTCGCGAGCGATCTTCATGATCGGCTCCAACGCGGCGGAAGCTCACCCGGTGGCCATGCAGCACATCCTCAAGGCCAAGGAGCAGAACAACGCCGCCGTGATCGTCTGCGATCCGCGGTTCACACGCACGGCGGCCCACGCCGATGAATACGTGCGGCTCCGTCCGGGCACCGACGTGGCGTTGATCTGGGGCATTCTCTGGCACGTGTTTGAGAACGGCTGGGAAGACAAGGAGTTCATCAAGCAACGCGTCTACGGCATGGATCAGATCAGATCCGAAGTGAAGAAGTGGAACCCAGCCGAGACCGAGCATGTCACCGGCGTTCCCGGCAAGCAATTGCGGCGCGTCGCCAGGACGTTGGCCAACAACCGCCCCGGCACCATCATCTGGTGCATGGGCGGCACCCAGCACACGACGGGCAACAACAACACACGTGCGTACTGCGTCATGCAGTTGGCCCTTGGCAACATGGGCGTGTCCGGCGGCGGCGCCAACATCTTCCGCGGCCACGACAACGTGCAGGGTGCGACCGACTTCTGCATCCTCAGCCACTCGCTGCCCGGCTACTACGGCCTGAAGACCGGCTCGTGGAAGCACTGGTGCCGTGTTTGGGACGTTGACTACAAGTATGTCCTTGGTCGCTTCAAGTCGAAGAAGCTGATGGAGACGAAGGGCTATCCGGTGTCGCGCTGGATCGACGGCGTGCTGTTGGCCAAGAACGAAATCGCCCTGCAAGACACCAACACCCGGGCGATGGTGTTCTGGGGACACGCGCCCAACTCGCAGACCCGCCTGAAGGAGATGCGGACGGCCCTGGAGAAATTGGACCTGCTGTTGATCATCGACCCTCATCCCAACCTTGCCTCGGTGCTTTCCAACCGCAAGGACGGGACGTACCTGCTTCCGGCGTGCTCGCAGTTCGAGACCTACGGCTCGGTCACTGCGTCAAACCGTAACCTGCAGTGGCGCGACAAGGTGTTCGAGCCCTACTTCGAAGCGAAGCCGGATCAGGACATCATGTTCCTGCTGGCCAAGAAGCTGGGCTTCGCGAAGCAGATGTTCAAAAACATCAAGGTCAACGGGGAAGCCCCGCTGGTCGAGGATCTGACTCGCGAGTTCAACAGGGGCATGTGGACCATCGGCTACACCGGCCAATCGCCGGAACGGCTGAAGATGCACATGAAGTACCAGCACACCTTCGACAAGTCGACGCTTCGGGCCAAGGGTGGCCCCGCCGATGGCGAGTTCTACGGCCTGCCGTGGCCGTGCTGGGGGACGCCCGAGTTAAAGCACCCGGGAACGCAAGTCCTTTACGACACCTCCATGCCGGTAGCCGAGGGCGGACTTTGCTTCCGCGCCCGGTTCGGCGTCCAACGCAACGGCGTAAACCTCCTTGCCGAGGGCTCCTATCCAGTCGGCTCCGAGATCAAGGACGGCTATCCCCAGTTCGACATGAAGTTGCTTAAGAAACTGGGCTGGGACAAAGACCTGACGGCCAAGGAGATGGCGTCCATCAAGAAGGTCGCCGGCGACAAGACCAACTGGAAGACCGACCTTTCCGGCGGTATCCAGCGGGTCGCCATCAAGCACGGTTGCGCGCCCTTTGGCAACGCCAAGGCGCGGGCGGTCGTGTGGACGTTCCCGGATCCGGTGCCCTTGCACCGCGAACCGCTCTATACGCCTAGGCGTGACCTGATACCGAAGTACAGGACCTACGACGACTTCAAGTCGAGCGGCAAGACCTATCGCCTGCCGGTCAAGTACTGGTCGATCCAGAAGAATGACTTCTCCAAGAAGTTCCCGACCATCCTTACGCAGGGACGTCTGGTGGAGTATCAGGGCGGTGGTGACGAAACCCGGTCCAACCCGTGGCTGGCCGAGCTGCAGCAAGAAATGTTCGCAGAGGTCAATCCCTTGGATGCCAACAACTCCGACATCCGCGACGGAGCGGACATTTGGATACACTCTCCGGAAGGCGCCAAGGTGATGGTCAAGGCCATGCTCACCGAACGTGTCGCGCCGGGTGTGATCTTCATGCCGTTCCACTTTGGTGGACGTTGGGAAGGCAAGAGCCTTCGCGACAAATATCCGCAGGGAACCGATCCGTACGTCATCGGTGATTCGTCCAATACTTGCGGCACCTACGGCTATGACTCGGTAACTCAGATGCAGGAAACCAAGGTTACCCTGTGTCGCATTGAAGCAGCGTAAGGCTGAGGAGGTAAAAAATGGCACGTATGAAGTTCCTGTGTGACGCCGAGCGCTGCATCGAGTGCGAGGCGTGTGTCACAGCGTGCAAAAACGAGCACGAGGTGCCTTGGGGCATCAACCGGCGCCGGGTGGTGACCATCAACGATGGCAAGCCCGGTGAGCGGTCTATTTCGGTGGCCTGCATGCACTGCTCTGACGCGCCGTGCATCGCGGTCTGCCCGGTAGACTGCATCTACCAAACCGAAGAAGGCGTGGTCCTGCATTCCAAGGACCTGTGCATCGGTTGCGGATATTGCTTCTTCGCGTGTCCCTTCGGGGCACCGCAATACCCGCAGGCCGGTAACTTCGGAAGCCGCGGAAAGATGGACAAGTGCACCTTCTGCGCTGGTGGTCCGGACGAAGACAATTCGTCTGCGGAGTTCCAGAAGTACGGCCGCAACCGTCTCGCGGAGGGCAAGCTGCCGCTTTGCGCCGAGATGTGCTCGACGAAGGCACTCTTGGGCGGAGACGGCAACATGGTCTCCAATATCTATCGCGAGCGTGTTGTTGCCCGTGGCTTCGGCTCCGGGGCTTGGGGTTGGGGTACTGCCTATCAATTGAAGGCCGGTTCCTAAACCTTGAGTCGGTAATCTGAGGGTTGGCGGCGTCGTGGATTTTACGGCGCCGCCTCCCTCGTTTTCCCGTTCGAGGGAAAACAAGCCGCAGGCCAAGTGGGAGGATACTCATGACGACCCGAAAATTTATTTCATTTTTTGGCGTGATTGCGGTTTCCGCCGTGGTTCTAGCCGGCTGCCGGGCCGAGGAACAGGGCCGGATCACGCAATACCAGCCGGGCGTTTATCTCGGCAAGGAGGACACCAAACTCAACAGCGAACAAGTACGCCAACTGCGCCTCCGCGGCGCCATGCAGAGCAGCGCGGTTTACCGTTCGGGCGGCGGCGCCCGCAAGACCGATGTCCGGCGACCGGCGTCAGGCGCACGGACCAATAAGCAAGGCAACCCCTGATAAGGCGGTGAAGCCTATGGGGGTGAATTCAACCGAACAACCGAGACAGGGAATAGTTTAATGATTTGGTCAAATTTCCGTCGTTTTCTGGGCACCTTATCGTTGGTTCTGGCCGTCGCCTACGGGGCAACGGCGGGGCTGACGGGGTCGCTCGTTCTCGATGCCCCGGCCGCCGCGCAGATGGGCGGGGAGGTGCCGGGCAACTGGTCCGGCAGTGCCAGCGATGCCGAATTATGGCGCGCCATTCGCAAGGGGGTCCAGGGCACCGTCAACATCCCCGACAAGATGGCCGGCGTCATGGTGCAGTCCGACGGCGAAAATTGGCGGGCGTTCCGCAACGGCCCGTTGTCGCAATTCGGCGGCTGGATGCTTCTGGCCGTGATCGTGGTGCTGGCGCTTTTCCGGGTCGTCCGCGGCCAGATCAAGATCGACGCCGGGCCTTCGGGACAGACCATCGAACGCTTCAACGCCCTTGAGCGCGCTACCCATTGGCTGACGGCGTCGAGCTTCATCGTCCTAGCGCTGACCGGACTCAACGTCATGTACGGCAAATACTTCCTGTTGCCGCTCATCGGCCAGGGCGCCTTCGCCTCGCTGACCTATTACGGCAAGGTCGCCCACAACTACATCGCCTTCGCCTTCATGCTGGGGGTCGTGATGATGTTCGTTTTGTGGGTCAGGCACAACATCATCGACGGCACCGACTTCAACTGGATCGCCAAGGGCGGCGGCATGTTCTCCAAGGGCGTCCACCCGCCGGCGAAAAGATTCAATTTCGGCCAAAAGATAATCTTCTGGTTCGTCGTCCTGGGCGGTTTGACAATCTCGGTTTCGGGCTTGGCGTTACTGTTCCCGTTCGAAATCTCGCCGTGGGCGGAGACCTTCGCCGTCATGAACATCTTCGGCTTCGGCCTGCCGACGGATTTGACGCTGTTGCAGGAAACCCAGTTATCGGTTCTTTGGCATGGGGTGGTGGGCTTGATCATGATCACCATCATTATCGGCCATATCTATATCGGCACCCCCGTCGGCATGGAAGGCGCTATCGGCGCCGTCGGCTCGGGGCAGGTGGATGTGAACTGGGCCAGGGAGCACCACAGCCTGTGGGCCGCCGAAATGGAAGGCGAGGCGCCCCCGCAACCGCAAGCAAGCGAACAACCAGCGGAATAAACCACCCGCTCAATGGTTTCACTTAAACGATCAAGGCGGCCTCCCGGAAAACGGGGGCCGCCTTTATCTTGTCTTTTTTCCCGCGACGGCGATGTGTTCGCTTTTCGGGTCGCTCCGGCACACGACGATTGGTCGGCATCGCATTGCGCTTGGCGTGGGGTGAGAAATGAAGCGTAAAAAGCGACGCCACAAGGCGCAGAAAAAGACCCGTCGAACCAAAACCCTTTGCGCACCAACGGGTGGAAGGCGGGCTTTGCCCTCATACGTACCCGAGAGCGGGGTGCCCGCAGGCGCGGCTGGTGCACACATATCCAGCCCTGCGGTTCTACGGCAGGCGCTCGCATTCCTCCAAGCCGGCCGCCCACAGGAAGCGCTGCGGTTGTACCGGCAAATCCTCACCGCCCAACCAGACCACACGGATGCCCTCAATCTAGGCGGCGTAGCCGCTTTCCAGTCCGGCGACGTCAACCAAGGGCTCAAGTTGCTGCAAGGGGCGGTGGCTCGTAGGCCTGACTACGTCGATGCGCACAACAACCTGGGCAACATGCTAAAAGCGTTGGGCAGGTTCGATGAGGCCGAGGCTGCCTACCGGCGCGCCCTTAAAATCAAGCCCGACCACTTCGACGCCCACTACAACCTCGGCATCGTGCTGGAAGCGTCGGCAAGGTTCAATGAAGCCGAGGCCTCCTACGGTTGTGCCCTTGAAATCAACCCGGGCTTTGCGGAGGCGCACTTCAATCTCGGCAACGCGCTGAAAGCGTTGGGCAAGCTCGATGAAGCCGTGGGCGCCTACGGTCGTGCGCTTAAAATCAGGCCTGACCACGCCGACGCGCACACCAATCTTGGCAGCGTGCTACGGGAACTGGGGAAGTTCGATGAGGCTGAGGCCGCCTACGGTTGCGCGCTTGAAATCAAGCCCGACCACGCCGAGGCCCACTACAACCACGGCATCGTTTTGCAGGAACGGGGGAGGTTCGATGAAGCTATCGCGGCCTACCACAGGGCTCTCGACATCAAACCGGACTATGCCGAAGCGCACGTCAACCTCGGATACGCGCTGAAGGAATTGGGCAGGCTCGATGAGGCCGAGGCCGCCTATCGGCGCGCCATCGCCATCGAGCCGGACCATGCCCCGGCCCATGCCAACCTCGGCGACGTCCTGTTGGAACAGGGTGATCCGCAGGCGGCGGTGGACGTGTGCGACGCGTATCTCAAGGTCCATCCCTGCAACAGTTGCGTGCTTGCCTTCAAGGCCATTGCCCTCGACGAACTCGGCCAGCGGGATGCGGTGCGCTTCCTAGTCGACTTCGATCGCTTCATCCGGCCCGTGCGCTTTACGGCCCCGGCTGGATTCACCAGCCAGGCCGACTTCAACGCGGCGCTGGCGCGCCACGTCTGCGCCCACCCAACCCTGGTTTTCGCACCCGCCAGTCACGCAACCCGTTTGGGAAAGCACTCGGGCGAGCTCCTGGTTGAGCCGAAAGGGCCGGTCGCGGTCTTGGAAGGGATGATACGCGGGGCGGCCGAAGACTACTTGCACTCGCTGCCGGCGGACCCGGCGCATCCGTTTCTCGCCAACCGACCGCAGGGTTTGTGGCTGACCGCCTGGAGCATTGTGCTAGAAGCGCAAGGGCATCAACTACCCCATATCCACCCGACCGCGTGGCTGAGTGGCGTCTACTACGTTGAATTGCCGGATATCATCAAAATCCCCGCACAAGGGCAGGCCGGTTGGATCGAATTCGGTCGCCCCTCGTCGCACTTCCACTGCAGAGTGGAGCCCGAGGTACGGGCGTTTCAGCCCGAGGAAGGGCTGATGCTGTTGTTTCCTTCCTACTTCTACCACCGGACCGTGCCATTCGAGAGCGCGGGAAAGCGTATCAGCATCTCCTTCGACGTACGACCCGTGAACTGAGCCGCGCTTAATGTTGTACTGACTGCCTGCACCCGAAGCCGGCCTGGAATGCCGACAGGGACACGGCGACGCTGTTGACATATCCCCTTCATCGCCAGTTTGATGGCGATGGACAAGGTTTTTCCTTAAGCCATGGAAACCCTCAGGAACCCGCGGCCACGGGTCCGCATCCTCATCGGCGCGGCCACCGCCCTCGGCCCGGGCAAGGTAGACTTGTTTGAGGCCATCGCCGAAACCGGGTCGATTGCGGCCGCCGCGCGGGCCATGGGCATGTCCTACCGCCGGGCCTGGCTGCTGGTGTACACCATGAACCGGTGTTTTCACGGGAATTTGGTGACCACCGTCACTGGGGCGTGCGGCGCGGCGCCGAGGTCACTGACCTCGGCCTGGAGGTCATCGAACGCTATCGGAAAATGGAGACGAAAGCCGCGCGCATCGTGGACAGGGACATGGCGTCCTTCGCCAAGCTGCTCACGGAACACGCCCGTAAGAACTGATCCGCGACCGCGGGAGCGGCCCGGTCAAAAGGCGGCAATGCGGCTGGTACCTAGAGGCGGGTGTTAGCCGAAGAATACCTCTCGCCCGTCGTCATTCCGCTGCCCGACAGGACGACGCCGGCGACGACGGCGATAATGACGGCGGCGATAGAGCCGAACCAAAACGATTTCATGATGTTTTCCCCTCCCAAGTCTAATGCCCGACCGAACCGGACAGGGCCATTGTAAAGCAACAAAAAAACGTTACAACCGGCACCTTGACCTCGCCGCTGACCGTCGTTTTTCAAGGCTTTGCCATGACAGGGCGGGCCGAGGCCGGTATGCTGAAGACGAAAATAACAGGGGGAAAGCATGTCCGATCAAGACGGCAAGGACCAAGGCCCGGAACCGGCCCCCGAGGGGGCCAAGGCTCATCAGGTGTTTCTCGACCTGTTGGAGGAATCGGGCTTTTTCCAGCAGATCAACAACCTGGAAGAAAGCCTGAAAGCGATCACCGCCGAACTTCAGTCGTTCGGCGAAAACGCCAAGGAGCGCATGGAGGAAACTGAAAACCTGTCCGCCCATATGCTGGCGTGTGAATCGATCCTGGCCGTAATGCTGAAGAAATATCCCATCGACGCGGGAGACCTGAAAGCCGAAATCAAGGATCGTAGCCCCACCGTGCAGGCGCTGGCGTTGAATTTGGTCGAAAAAGCCGGGAAATGATTCTAAAATCCACTCAGGTGGCCCGGCTTCCCATGGCGGGTGCGTCCGCGCTCTTGGCTCGCCACATTAGCGGCGGCCCCCAGTTGGGGGCTTCTCAAGCTACAATAACCAGGTCATTTTGGCTTTCGTAACTATTCCGCGGCGCCGCCGACGCGGCCCGCGCTTTCGACCTTGACGGCGCAGAACTTGAAGTCGGGAATCTTGCCGATGGGGTCGAGGGCCGGGTTGGTGAGCAGGTTGGCCGAGGCCTCGACGAAGCAAAAGGCGATGAAGACGACGCCGCGGGGGACGGCGACGTCGGCCCGGGCCTTCATCTCGATGGCGCCGCGCCGGGTCATGACCCGGATCATGTCACCGGGCTCGACACCGATTTCGCCGAGATCGTCGGGGTTGACAGAGGCCACGGCGTCGGGCTCGAGGGCGTCGAGCACCAGGGAACGGCGGCTCATGGCGCCCGTGTGCCAGTGCTCGAGATGGGTCCCCGTGGTCAGGATCATGGGGTATTCATCGTCGGGCATCTCGTCGGCGGGGAGAATCTCAGCCGGCACCAGCTTGCCCCGCGTGCTCGGGGTCGGGAAGCCGTCGCCGAAGACGATGTCGCTGCCGGGCTCGTCCGGGGCCGGGCAGGGATAGGTGACGGAGCTTTCCCGATCCACCCGCTCCCAGGTGATGTTGGCAAGCGACGGCATGACGGCGGCCATCTCGGCGAACACGTCCCGGGGATGGCCGTAGTTCCAATCGAGGCCGATGCCGCGGGCGATTTCCTGGATGATCCACCAGTCCTGGCGCGCGTCGCCGGGCATCTCGAGGGCCTTGCGGCCCATCTGGACCTGGCGGTTGGTGTTGGTAACGGTGCCGTCCTTTTCCGGCCAGGCGGAGGCCGGCAGCACCACATCGGCGAAACACGCGGTTTCGGTTAGAAATAAGTCCTGGACCACCAGGTGCTCGAGCTTGGCTAGGGCCTCCTGGGCGTGGCCGGCGTCCGGGTCCGACATGGCCGGATTCTCGCCCATGATGTACATGCCCTTGATGCGCCCGGCATGGACGGCGTCCATGATCTCGACCACGGTCAGGCCCTTCTCGGGGTCGAGCGGCGTGCCCCAGAAGTCCTCGAAGCGGGCGCGGATGTCGGGGTCCTCCACCGACTGGTAGTCTGGAAAGACCATGGGGATGAGCCCGACGTCGGACGCACCCTGGACGTTGTTCTGGCCGCGCAGGGGGTGGAGGCCCGTGCCCGGCCGGCCCACTTGGCCGGTAATCAGCGCTAGGCTGATCAGGCAGCGGGCGTTGTCGGTGCCGTGGACGCTCTGGGATATGCCCATGCCCCAGAAGATGATCCCCGCCTTGGCGCCGGCGTAAAGACGGGCCACGGTTCTGAGGGTGTCGGCCGGGATACCGCAGACCGCTTCCATGACTTCGGGCGTGAAGGGCTTGATCTGCTCCTTCAGGGCCTCGAAGCCTTCGGTGTGGGCGGCCACGTACTGCTTGTCGGTGAGCCCTTCCCCAATGATCACGTTGATGAGGGCGTTGAGCAGGGCCACGTCGGTTCCAGACTTGAACTGGAGCATGTGGGTGGCGTGGCGCGACAGGGCCTGTCCCCTGGGGTCCATGACGATCAGGGCCTTGCCTGCTTTCGCGGCGTTCTTGAAGAAGGTGGCCGCGACGGGATGGTTTTCCGTCGGATTGGCGCCGATGACGATGATCACGTCGGAATCGGATGCCGCCATGAAAGGCGCCGTCACCGCCGCCGAGCCGATGGTTTCCAAGAGCGCCATCACGGATGAGGCGTGGCACAGCCGGGTGCAGTGATCGACGGTGTTGGTGCCGAATCCGGTGCGCACTAGCTTCTGGAACATGTAGGCTTCCTCGTTGGAACCCTTGGCTGAGCCGAAGCCGGCCATGGCCTTGCCGCCATCGCGCTCGATGATGGTCTTCAGGCCGCTAGACGCCCGGGCCAGGGCCTCTTCCCAGGTGGCTTCGCGGAAATGGCTTTCGGGGCGGGCGGGGTCGATGCCGTGATCGACGGCCTTGGGCGCGTCGTCCCGGCGGATCAGGGGCACCGTCAGCCGGTGGGGATGGGTCACGTAGTCGAAGCCGAAGCGGCCCTTGACGCAGAGCCGGTTCAGGTTGGAAGGCCCGGCCCGGCCCTTGACGGCGGCGATTTCGCCGGAGCTGATCCGGTAGGTCATCTGGCAGCCGACGCCACAATACGGGCAGACGCTGTGCACCTCGTCCAGGTCATCGGTCAGGCCGACGCCCCGATCATCGAGCAGGGTGGTTTCCATGAGGGCGCCGGTGGGGCACGCCTGCACGCATTCGCCGCAGGCGACGCAGGTGCTCATCCCCATGGGGTCGTCGAAATCAAAGACGATCTTGGATTCCGCGCCGCGCCCGGCCATGCCGATGACGTCGTTGACCTGGACCTCGCGGCAGGCGCGGACGCAAAGGGTGCAATGGATGCAGGCGTCCAGGTTGACCGTCATGGCGGGATGGCTGGCGTCCGTCACCGGGGCGGCACGGGCCGGGAAGCGGCTTTCCATGACGCCCATCTTTCCGGCCCAGTCCCAGAACAGGGAACCCGGCTCGTGGGCCGCGTCGGGCGGCGGCTGGTCGGCGAGCAGCATTTCGAACACCATGTCGCGGGCCGATATGGCGCGTTCGGACGCGGTCAGGACGGTCATGCCTTCGGTGGGCATGCGGATGCAGCTTGCCGCCAGCACCCGTTCGCCCTCGATTTCGACCATGCAGGCGCGGCAGTTGCCATCGGCCCGGTAGCCGGGCTTCGGCGAATAACAAAGATGCGGAATCTCCACGCCCTGGCGCTTGGCTACCTGCCAGATGGTCTCGTCGGGGGCCGCCTCGACCTCGCTGCCGTTCAGGGTAAATTTGATTTTATCGCTCATATCGGTATCCAGGGTTTAGCGTTACTTACAAATAATATCATCGGCGAAGTGCGCCAACACCATTTTCAACGGGTTCGCCGCCGCCTGGCCGAGCCCGCAAATGGACGCGTCGGTCATCGCCTGGCTGAGTTCGTTGAGCAGCTTTTCGTTCCATTCGGCCTCGGACATAAGTTTCACCGCCTTTTCGCAGCCGACCCGGCACGGCGTGCATTGGCCGCAGCTTTCGTCCTCGAAAAACCGCATCAGGTTAAGGGCCGCGTCCCTGGCACTGTCCTTGTTCGACAGGATGACAACCGCTGCCGAGCCGATGAAGCAGCCGAACTCCTCGAGCGTGCCGAAATCGAGCGGGATGTCGCCCATGGATGCCGGCAAGATGCCGCCCGACGCGCCCCCCGGAAGATAACCCTTGAATTCGTGGCCGTCGGCCATGCCGCCGCAGAATTCGTCGATCAGCTCCTTGATCGTGATTCCGGCCGGGGCCAGCTTGACCCCCGGTTCCTTGACGCGTCCGGAAACCGAGAAACTGCGCAGGCCTTGTCTCCCGTTGCGGCCTTCGCCGGAAAACCATTCCGGTCCACGATCGACGATGTCGCGAATCCAATGAAGCGTCTCGACGTTCTGAACCAGCGTCGGGCGCCCGAACACCCCGACCTCAGCCACATAGGGCGGTCGGTGGCGGGGCAGGCCGCGCTTGCCCTCGATGCTTTCAATCATCGCCGCTTCCTCGCCACAGATGTAGGCCCCGGCACCGCGGCGCAGGTGGATGGCGGTGGCCTTGTTCAGCCCCGCCGCCTCGACCTTGGCAATTTCTTCCAACAGCATTTCCCTTAAACCCGGGTATTCGTCGCGCAGGTAGATGTAAACGTCGGTCGCTTCGACCACCCAGGCGGCGACCAACATGCCTTCCAGAAACCGGTGCGGGTCCGTTTCCATGTAGAACCGGTCCTTGAAGGTGCCGGGCTCGCCTTCGTCGGCGTTGACCGCCATCAGCCGCGGGGCGGTATAACCGCGGACGATTTTCCATTTCTGCCCGGCCGGGAAGCCGGCCCCGCCGAGGCCGCGCAGGCCGGATTCGCTCATCAACTCGATCAAGTCATCGGCAGAACGCTTTTCCGCCAGGCAGTCCCTCAGCAGTTCATAGCCGCCGTCGGCCGCATAGGCATCGAAATCCGTATAGGCCGGGTTGACCGGATGGGTATGGCCGCCGTCGGCCGCTTCGGCGACCGTAACCACTGTCGCCCCGGTGACGTGGTAGTGGCCGACCTCGGCCACCGGCGCCGTCTCGCAGCGGCCCATGCAAGGGGCGCGGACGACCCGGACCTTGCCGCCCATCTTCTTTTGCAGGCCGTCCAAAAGGTCCCGCGCCCCCATCATCTCGCAGGTCAGGCTGTCGCAGACGCGGATAGTCAATGCCGGCGGCGGGGTCTCATCCTCCATGACGACGTCGAAGTGGGCGTAGAAGGTGGCGACCTCGTAGACCTCGGTCATCGCCAGTTTCATTTCCTCGGCCAGGGCGGCCAGGTGGCGGGCCGAAAGGTGGCCGTAACGGTCCTGGATCAGGTGCAGGTGCTCGATCAACAGGTCGCGCCGGCGGGGAAGATCGGCCAAAAGGTCCCGCACCTCGTCCAGGGCTAGCGGATCGACCTGGCGGCCCTTAGGGAAAAACAGCGAACGCTTGGAACTGCCGCGGATAATGCTGGCGTTTGTTACAGACATCAGGACCGTGGACTCCTGGGCTTGCCAAGGCCGTTGTTGAAATTTTTTCAGGGCTTTGCCCAAAGGAAGACGGGCCAATGGCCCGCTTGGCCGTCCTTGTTGGCAGGAAGACGCCCGTCTGGAATTACGTATACCACTACCACCAGGTCGCCGAAAGCAAGGAATAGGAAGTGCGGCCGCATTTCGCTATCTTAAGCTCATTCCCGGTTGCCGCCGGGAACTGGCCGACCGCCCCCTGGTGCGGCGGCGGGTGGAAAGGGCAGGGGCATGCAAGTGGATCTCCGGGTGGCGCAGCTTCTTTCGTCAAGGCTCTGTCACGACCTTGTCGGGCCGATCGGCGCCGTCAACACCGGGCTGGAGCTTTTTCAGGAAGGATTCGACGACGACGAAAAAGCCTTGGGCCTGGTCGCCGACAGCGCCGGCGAGGCGAGCCGGCGGCTGACGTTTTTCCGCGGCGCCTTCGGCTTCGGCGCCGGCGACAAGGGGGAAGCCACCCTGAACGAAGCCCGGAATCTGGCGGTGGGGCTTCTGGCCAGCGGCAAGGTCGCCCTCGACTGGCCCGAGGATGCGGACGCCTCCCTTCAAACATCGGCGGTGAAGGTGATTCTGAACATGGTATTGATGGCCTCGGAATCGCTGCCCCGGGGCGGCGCCGTGGGCATCGACTTCGCGGTCCTCGACGAGGGGCTGGGCGTTGCCGTCACCGCCACCGGCGAGGACGCCCGACTGAGGGAAGACCTACAATCGGCCCTGGCCGAAGGGGCGGCCGCCGAAGACCTGACGGCGCGCAACGTCCACGGTTATTTCGCCCAATGCCTGGCCAGGGATTCCGGGGCCTTGATCGAACATTCCCGGGGTTTGGGCGGTGAAATCCGGTTTGCGGTTATGTTTCCGCCTGCCACGGATTGTTAAAAACCAGCCAACTTTTGAAACATTTCGACACAATCCCGACCAACGGGGGGTCTACGGCATCGTTCCCGACTCATACCAAGGATCAATGATCCTTGGTATGAGGCCCGCCCGGGTTTTCAGATCAATGGGTGGAAGGGGCTTCGTCGCGTCAGGCTTTGGCGACGGCCTTTTGGTCTTCGCCGTCGGGGTTCCTGAGCACGTAGCCGCGCCCCCAGACGGTTTCGATATAGTTTTCGCCGCCGGTGGCGGCGTTCAGCTTCTTGCGCAGCTTGCAGATGAAGACGTCGATGATCTTCAATTCCGGCTCGTCCATGCCACCGTAGAGGTGATTGAGGAACATCTCCTTGGTCAGGGTTGTCCCCTTGCGCAGGCTCAACAATTCCAAAATGCCGTATTCCTTGCCCGTCAGGTGGATGGGCTGCCCTTCTACCTCGACGGTGTGGGCATCTAGGTTGACGGTCAAAAGACCGGTCATGATGATCGATTGCGAATGCCCCGCCGAACGCCGGACCACGGCCTGAATACGGGCAAAAAGCTCCTTCTTGTCGAACGGCTTGGTCAGGTAGTCGTCGGCGCCGGCGCCGAGCCCCTTGACTTTGTTTTCCGACTCCGTCAGCCCGGAAAGGATGAGAACCGGGGTGTCCACCCGTCCGTCGCGGAGCCGCCGCAGAACCTCGAAACCGTCGATGTCGGGCAGCATGACGTCGAGAACGATGATGTCGTAATCGTACAGCTTGCCGATTTCCAGACCATCCTCGCCCAGGTCGGCGGTATCGACGACCATGCCTTCCGATTCCAGCATCATTTGGATGCTTTGTTGCGTGATCGGATCGTCTTCGACAAGCAGGACGCGCATGGCCGGTTTCCAAAACTTCGTTAACGAATTAGTTAACCATATTATTAACACGATTCAGGCGCAAGAGCGCTAGCCTTTGGGGCCGAATCCCAAGCTTTTTCAAGTCCTTGGGACGGCCCGTAAGCCCCCGAAATGGTAACCAAACCTTAAGCAATCACCAACCATACTGGGGATGCCGGTAATGGATTATACTGGTTGGGTTTGGAAACGCCTTGAAGGGGTTTAGGTTGACCGTCTTCGGGACCAATATTGCTAAGGAAATCGACCGCCTTCCCGATCACAAGGTTTTCGGGAAGGTCACCGACGTTGTCGGCCTGCTGATCGAGGTCGGCGGCGTCCAGGGCAGCCTGTCGGTCGGCGATCATTGCGATATCATCGCCCGCAACGACCGCCGGATGACCTGCGAAGTGGTCGGTTTTTCCAATAATCGCGCGCTGTTGATGCCTTTCGGCTCGGTCGAAGGGGTCGGCATGGGGAGCCGCGTTGAAATCAGCACCTCGAAGCCGGTGATTTATCCCGATGAAAGCTGGCTCGGCCGGGTCATCAACGCCTTTGGCGAACCCGTCGACGGCAAGGGGCCGCTGATGTCGGGGGCCGTCGCCTATCCCATCCACAACGCGCCGCCGCCGGCTCATGAACGCCAGCGGGTGAGGGGCAAGATCGATTTGGGCGTGCGCGCGATGAATGTTTTTTTGACCTGCTGCAAGGGGCAGCGGATGGGTATTTTCGCCGGCTCGGGCATCGGTAAAACGACGCTGTTGTCGATGATGGCCCGGCATACCGCCGCCCAGGTCAGCGTCGTCGGCATGATCGGCGAACGGTCCCGCGAAGCGCGGGAGTTTATCGAGGATCACCTCGGCCCCGAAGGCATGGCCCACAGCGTCGTCATCATCGCCACCTCCGACGAAAGCCCCCTGATCCGCCGTCAGGCCGCCTACGTCACCATGACGGTGGCCGAATATTTCCGTGACCAGAAAAAAGACGTCCTGTGCCTGATGGATTCCATCACCCGCTTCGCCATGGCCCAGCGGGAGATCAGCCTGTCAGCGGGCGAACCGCCGGCCAGCAAGGGCTATACGCCGATGGTGTTCGCCGAGTTGCCGAAGCTGCTGGAGCGGGCCGGCCCGGGAACCGCCGATCAGGGCACCATCTCCGGGTTGTTTACGGTGCTGGTCGAAGGCGACGACCACAACGAACCCGTCGCCGATGCCGTGCGCGGCATTCTCGACGGGCACGTGGTCCTGGACCGGACCATCGCCGAACGCGGGCGTTTTCCGCCGATCAACATCCTGCGCAGCATTTCCCGGACCCTGCCGGCCTGCAATTCGGTGGAAGAAAATGCCGCCGTCAACCGGGCCCGAAAACTTATCGCCATATACGAGGACATGGCCGAGCTGATCCGGCTCGGGGCCTATCGCCGCGGCAGCGACCCGCAGGTGGATGAGGCCCTGCACTATTATCCGGCGCTGGAGGCTTTCCTGGCCCAGGAAATCGGCGATAAGACGGATTTGGCTACTTGTTACCGGATGTTGAACGAGATACTCGGCATCAGCGGCGGCGAAGCGCCCGCGGCTGCCCCGCCCGATGCCGCCCCCGAAACGCCGACAGAAGCCCCGCCGGAGACACCGCAACCGGAACCGGCCCCTGAACCGCCGCCACCGGCCTCCGAACCGTCGCCAGCCGCCGCGGAACCGCCGGCGCCTGAACCGGCGCCCGAACCGGCCCCGGACATGACCCCATTGGCGGAGTCCGGGACGGATGAAACGATGACCGAACCGGCGGACCCGGTGATCATGCCCGCCGGGCCTTCGTTCCAAACTCTGCCCGATCCGCCGCCCCCGGAAGAAGACAAAGGGGAAGAGGCGGCCGACGCAGAGACAAGCGGGGAGCCCCCCGGTGAATCCCCTGGGGAATCCGATGAGACCTCCGAGCCGTCTCCAGAGGAACCGCCGCAAGAACAAAATTGACGGACAAGGAGCCTGACCCATGGCCCGTGACCTGCATACCCTCATTCGCCTGAACGAATGGACCGTCGACCAGCGCCGCCGCGCACTGGGGGATGTTCTGGCATCGCTGGCCAGCCTCGAGACCGGCTTGGAGCGGCTGCGCGAGGAACTGATCAAGGAACAAACCATCGTCCGGTCGTCGCCGGAGGAAGCCGGGTTTTTTTACGGCAACTACGCCGCCGCCGTCATCATCCGCCGCGAAGACCTCAATCAGGGAATTCTCAGGATGGAAGAACAGGTAGCCGAGGCGCGGGAAAAGCTGAACGATGCCTACCAGGACCTGAAGAAATACGAAATCGCCCAGGAAAGCCGGGATACCCGCGAAGCCCTGGAATTGGTGCGCCGGGAGCAGAAAACCCTCGACGAAATAGGGTTGCAGGGCTATCGGCGCAAGAAACGGCGGTCTGCGGTTTCTTGATCCTTGGTATCAACCCTCATTCCCTTTATCCGCCCCTTTATCCAGTCGACAGCCGGGACAGCAGCGCTTCGTTGTCCCAGCCCGGCTGGCGGTCCTCGACCATCACCTCATGGGCGCCGACGCCGGGATAGGCCTCTTCGGGCGCCGTCGCCACCACCCGCGCCCAGCGGGCGACCAGTTGATTGTTGAAATCCCCTAGGATGGTGGTGGCCAGCGCCTCGAGGGATTCCCAATCCATTACCGTCAGGGCCTCCAGGTAGCGCCCGAACGCGGACGGTTCGACGATCATGCGGTCGGGCACATAATGGACGCCGATGCGGGTCGGCATGGCGAGGCTGAACGCCTGCAACGAACCCTGAAGTCCGGCAATGTAATCGAGGGTGGCGTCCGGATTGTCCGCGGTGGTCAACAAGGCGCGGCGTTCATTCAATTCCATGAGTGAGAGCTCTTCCTGTCCTGGCCGCCGGTCATACGATCAGGCCGAGAGGCTGTTGCGGCGGCTCGGCACCGGCGATGTCGATGAAATTGGGGGGCGCGGCCTGGAATGAGAGGCCGCCCTTGATTCCGGTAACATCCCCGGCTTCCCGGAAGATGTCGCGGATGTCGTCCTGCATTTTTTGCGGCAGTTTGTTCTCGGTGCGTACAATCAAGTCCAGGTGCCTTTCCTTTTGATAGATCAGGCCGTCCAGTTGGAACCGGCCCATGCGGCTGAGGTCGATGTCGAGGACGAAACGGGTGCCCTGGCGGCCTTCCTGTTCGTCTTCGGCCTCATCGCCGGCACGGCGTATGAACAGGCGGATCTGTTCGATCTCGGCGCCGTTGTAAAAGGGGATCATCGTCGCCCGCCAGTCGCCGGTCCTGGGTTCGTTGGCGATTCGGCCCAGACGCCCGAAATCGTCCCGTAGCCGGGTCATCAGGCCCGGTTTCAGCCGTTGCAGGATGCGCGCCGGTCCGTCGCCGAGCCAGCCCCGAAGGTCGCCGCCCGAAAGCGCGACCAGGAAAAACAGAATATTGGCCGCCAGGGTCGCCCCCGGACGGGGCAACACTGCGTTGACCAATTGCTGCGCCGCCGACGGGTTGACCCCTTCCAGGGCCCGGACGGCTTCTTCCAGCCCCGGCCACCGTTCGGACAGGATCAGGTCCAGGCGGGCAGCATGGATGGTGGCCTGTTCACCGGCCGCCGGCGTGGGGGCGGACTGGCTCAGTATCTCGAAGGTCACCGTGCTACCGGCCGGAAGGCGTGTCCCCGTGGCGACAATCAGCGAACCGGCATGGGTCTGGACGATGGAATGGCCCGAGGTGACGGATCGGCCGGTGACGATGCCGGTCAAGGTGTTGCCTGGGGCGAGGTCGCCAGGGCCTTTCAAGTCCGTCAGAATGCTGGCGTTGGTGCCCGCCGCCGCCGGTTCAAAGGCGGTAATGCGGAGGCTGAACAACGTCTCCGGAACGAGACCGGCGCCGGTCCCCTGGGCCGGGGCCGCCCCTGGACCGGGGGGCGTTGCCTGGTGGGCGCCCGGTGGGCCACCGCCCGCTCCGGAAACGCTGGGCGCCCCGGGTTGCGTATGGGAACCGGCCGCCGGTTGTCCCGGGGCGCCGCCGGTGCCGGGGGGGCCTTGTCCGGGGGCCGTGGCCGGTGCTGCTCCCGGGGTCGTTCCTTGTCCGGGGGCCGTGGCCGGTGCTGCTCCC
>Ga0208113_1000171_pt1 | contig 32298 bp, 26 predicted proteins | sample Knorr_S7_td_NADW_FD_185598 | JGI IMG/M metagenome (GOLD analysis project Ga0208113, IMG submission 185598) | Marine microbial communities from Southern Atlantic Ocean transect - Knorr_S7_td_NADW_ad_2505m_LV_A (SPAdes) (version 2) | ecosystem: Environmental > Aquatic > Marine > Oceanic | place...
TATCGATTCATAGATGAAACGCACATGGAACAGCGTTGCGGAGATCATGCCATCCAGACGCCTCGGCCCACGACAAGAGCGGGAACCGTCTCTCTAGGAAGGTTTCGGATTCACAGGAACATTCGATGGGTTAGGAGAAGTCCAACCGCCAGGAGGCGGGTTTACGACCACAAGCTCGGAATTGGCATCCGTCGTGGCAATGTCCGATTTCGTTATTCTAACGGTCAGTTGGTCAGGGCTGACCAACGTGGTAGGGAACGCTCTGACGCGATAAGTGACCTCCGAATCGCTGACAAACCCCTGCCCCATGACTGACATCAAAGTCTCATCACCGCCTGGAGACCCCAGACTGACAAGACAGCAGACTCGTTCATCGAGTTGGTCCAGAACGCATCGACCTCACAGGCATGACTGACGTTCCTTGGGAGCGTCGCACAAGGCTACTGTCTGACAATGAATGGTCCAGGTTATGTCTTTCGTTCCTTCAGGGACTACTTGCGCCTGGTGGGCATCCGGCACATCCTGGCTTCGCCCTTCCATCCTCAGACCAACGGCAAACTGGAGAAGTATCACCGGACCATCAAGCTTGACGTCAACTAGATCCCATACGATGTTCCAAGAAACTTGGAGGAGGCGATCATGGACTTTGTCAACTACTACAGCAATCGGCATTATCACAAGGCTCCAGGAAACGTGACGCCCTCGGACGTGTTGGACGGCAGAAGGGAACAGATCCTGCAGAAGCTAATGGGGGTTCAGACTCAGACAATTCAGCGCAGACGAGTGTACAATCAGCGCCGAATCTCCATTAGCTTTCTGCCCCATTGTTGCTGAATGCCTACATTAGACTCACACCTCGAACTGGAACGTTTGACAGGACGAGCAGACTAGCCGCCCGGTTTAGCTGACGTTCCTCGCAAGAATGCCTGTATTGGCGCCTGCATTCAGGTAGAGGCCTGGTTGGCTGCTCTTGGTCGCTCTACGGCTCCATGTCCCCTCCATCATCCGTGCGTTCTTTCTCAGGCAACGACACTTCCTCCAGTGACGAATGTTTTGAGGCGACAGCAAGGTTGACTGCCTTCATGGGCCTCAATACAATTGCCCCGTCAATGCGTCGTGTCGGCCTGTGGCGCGCCGTTCCGCAAGGGGCGGTTAAGGGGCTTGAACCAGAACGAGGAGTGTGCCTGAATGGTTACGTTCGGCAGTGAGGGTTACAAATTCGAGGTGGTGGAGGGTTTCTTTAAGCGCCCACGAGGGTGGCCTTTCGTGGAGGCCGCCGATGTGGCTGTCGACAAGGATGACAACGTTTACGTCCTAAATCGTGGACCCTACGCCGCCGTCATGATTTTCGACAAGGACGGGGACTACCTGGATGGCTGGGGAAGGATTGGAGGAAGGCCGGAAACTGGTTTCGATTTCCAGGTCCCGCACGGCATCAGCGTTGGCCCCGACGGCTCCGTTTACACCAGCGACACCGGAGACCACACGGTGCGACGGTGGACCAAGGAGGGCAAGCTCCTCCTCACTATGGGCGACCCTATGAAGAGCGCGCCTGTACAGAGCGGGCATCCGTTCAATCGGCCAACTCACCTGACTGTCGCCACTAACGGGGATTTCTACGCCTCCGACGGCTATGGCAACTCGCACATCCATTGCTTCGACCCCTACGGCCAGTTAAAGTTCTCCTGGGGCGGTCACGGCAGCGGGCCGGGGCAGTTCGACACCATCCATAGCGTATTTATAGACACGGAAGACGGAGACAAGGTGTACGCCGCCGACCGCTACAACAACCGCGTGCAGTTCTTTACTCCGAATGGGGACTTCCTCGGTGAGTGGACAGATCTGAACCTGGCAAACGCGGTCCGCAAGGGGCCTGACGGGAATTTTTACGTTGCCGAGTTGGACCACAGCGTCAGCGTTCTAAGCCCGCAAGGCGAGGTGTTAACACGCTGGGGCAGAACAGGCGTGGAGTTGGACGACAGCGACACCGGCTCAGGACTGCCTACCTCTCCCAGCCGAAATCCCATGATTAAGGGAAAGGTGAAGCACGAGCCGGGACCTGGACTCTTCGGCGCGCCCCACGGGATCGCGGTGGACTCGCAGGGGAGCTTCTATGTCGCCGAGGTCAGCGAGACCTTCCTGGGCTTTGACCGAGGGGACCGGAGCGTTCAGAAGTTCATCCGCGTGTGATGTCTATACGCCACTTCGGCTTTACCAATCTTGAACCGGGAAGCTATAATTCTCGCCGACCCATACGCGTTCAACCTGTCCCTGATCATTCAACTCGAAGACGAACTTCTCTCCGTGGGCGGAGCCTCCCAAAGGATTTACTATCCTGAACGAGTGCTCGCCCAATGGGACCAGAGTTGTCAGACTTTCTAGTGGGTCAGGCTGGGACGGGTCTATGGCAACCAGTTTCCCATCCAACTGCAACACCTGCATGTCGCTCGACGAGCCTTGATACTTGCCAATATAAGCTTCCCATTCGCTGCTTGACGGCACGGGCGCGGCGTCCGAATCCAACACGCTTAATATGCCAGGCGCGACCCATTGAAACGCCTTATCTACATATTTTTCAGGATTGCCATCATCTGCATTGGTGAACACGATGACACCAATTTTATCAGCGGGTCGCAATCGCACATGAGTGCGGAATCCCTTTACCGACCCCCCGTGACCGTTGTATGTCCTACCATCAATCCGGCTGACATTGAAACCCAGTCCCCATCCCGATTTCCACTCCTCGTCCAGCCAGTGGACTCGATGCATCTCGCGCATCGTGCTGCCCTTTAATATCTGCCTGCCGCCTGTATCGCCGTCGCGAAACTGAAGCATGGCGAATTTCGCCAGGTCTTCCACGGTGGTGGACATATTTGCCGCCGCCGTTATGCCTTTTCCATCGGTGAACGGACTCACCTGTCGTTTGCCGTTCGGGGCGCGACGCCCGTACCCGGTCGCCAGCGACGGATGATCGCGGTCGGGAGAGTTCACGAACGTGCTGGACATGCCTAGCGGGTCCAGGATATTGCTCTGCACATACTCTGGGTAGCTGATTCCTGACACTGTCTCGACGATCTCGCCCGCCAACGAGAGAGCAAGGTTCGAGTATTTCCAACGAGTCTCTGTAGGCAGGACTGTTTGCTGATTCGGCAAAGCGCCGACTATCTGGTCACGGGTCGGAAATTCGGAATCGGTCCAGTATGGGAAAGCGGCTTCACGAGGGAGTCCGGATGTATGGGTGATTAGGTGTCGAATCGTTATGGGAGGCGCGTCGGGGTACCTGTCCTGAATATCGAACCACGGGATATGCTTTATGATCGGGTCATCGAGTTGCAGTTTCCCATCGTCGCGAAGCTGCATGATCGAGGTTGCCGTAAACAGTTTGGTTATCGACGCGATACGATAAATCGTGCTCGGTGCCGCCGGAGTCTCTAACGCAACGTCGCTATGCCCGAACCCCTTCGACCAGACGATGTCCTGATCGCGAATGATCGCGATGGACAGACCGGGCTGGCCGCTGTACGCCATCTGCGACTCGATCCACGCGCTTAGCAGATCAATGTTCGATGCTACCGGTTCGTGAGACATCAATTCGTGGGTCATAAGTTTCGTCCTCACTTTGGCGCCATCAAAATGCGGGGCCAAAAGACAGCGTCACCGTGTCAAGCCGAGGCGCTTCAAGATGAACGCATACTCGAAGGCGGCTTCCTTGAACTGCTCATATCTGCCGGAGACGCCGCCGTGTCCCGCGCCCATATTTGTCTTGAGCAGCAGGACGTTGTCGTCGGTTTTCATGTCGCGCAGCTTCGCCGACCACTTGGCGGGCTCCCAGTACGACACTCTTGGATCATTGAGGCCTGCGGTGATCAGCATGTCTGGGTAGTCTTTAGCTTCTACGTTATCGTAAGGAGAATATGACTTCATGTAGTGGTAGTAGTCTTCCTGGTTCGGGTTGCCCCACTCTTCCCACTCCCCCACCGTGAGAGGGAGCGTCTCATCCAGCATGGTGGTGAGAACATCGACAAACGGAACGTGGGCGATGACGGCTCTGAACAGGTCAGGGCGCATGTTAGTGACCGCTCCCATCAGCAATCCGCCCGCGCTGCCTCCTGTTGCGGCAAGATGCTCTGGCGTCGTGTATCCGGCATCAATGAGGCGTTCAGCGCAGGCGATGAAGTCGGTGAAGGTGTTGGTCTTGTGCATGTACTTGCCGTTATCGTGCCACCGTCGCCCCATCTCTCCACCGCCTCTTACATGTGCTGTGGCGATTACGACTCCGTGCTCCAGCAAAGACACCTGGTTGGACCGAAAACCGACGTCCATGCTGATTCCATAGGACCCGTACCCCATAAGCAGGACATGCGCTGGGCCATGATCGAGGGCGCCTTTTCGAAAAACCAGAGAAATCGGGACATTTGTGCCATCTGAAGCTGTCGCATGAATTCGCGACGTCTCGAAATTCGTCCTGTCGTAGCCGAGGATTTCGGTCTCTTTTTTCAACTCTCGCGTTCGATTGTTCACATCGTAATCGAACACAGAATGAGGCGTGACCCCGGACGAATACTCGTAACGCAGCGTATCAGACTCGAACTCTCGGTTATCCCCCAGCCCGATATCGTACACTGGCTCTTGGACCTCGATCTTACGCTCGTCTCCTGCCATGCTGCGGATTGTGACGACCGGGAGACCGCCAATCCTCTGACTAATGGCGAGAAAGTCTGCAAAGGCGTCGATACCGGTGATCATCACGTCGTCGTCGTGAGGTATGACTTCTCCCCAGTTTTGGGCGGAAGGGTCGGTCACCGGCGCGCTCATCAGCTTGAAGTTAACGGCGTCCTGATTGGTTCTGATGTAAAATCGGTCGCCCTGATGCTCGACGTCGTACTCCACATCTTGCTTCCGCGGCTCGACCATCCGAAATTCGCCTGACGGATTGTCGGCGTCCAGATAGCGGAACTCTGAGGTCACATTGCTTTCCAGACCCATCAGAATGTAACGCCCGCTCCTGGTCTTGTGTACCCACATGAAGAAGGCGTCGTCCTTCTCCTGAAAGACCAATACGTCGTCTGACGGGTCTGTTCCGAGCTCATGGCGGAACAGCCTATCGGGTCGGTGGGCCGCGTCGATGCGGGTATAGAACACCGTCCGGTTATCGTTGCCCCAGGAGGAAGAGTAGTAGGTGTCCTCGATGATTTCGGCCAGATCGCGACCGTCGCTCAGGTCTTTGAAACGGAGTGCGTAGCTCTCGCCGCCATTGGTGTCCACCGAGTAGGCCAAAGTATTGTGGTCGGGACTGACTGAGAAGATTCCGACTCGGAAGTAATCATGCTCCTGAGCCAGTTCATTTTCGTCCAGGATGATCTCTTCCTCGGCGTCAAGAGAGCCTTGTTTTCGGCAGTGAATCGCGTAGTTTTGCCCTTTCTCTCTGCGGGTGTAGTAGAAGTAGTCGGCCTTTCGAGCAGGCACAGAGGCATCATCCTCCTTGGTCCTGGCGACCATCTCGTCGTAGAGAGTCTGTTGCAACTCCTCGGTGTCCTTCATCATTTCCTGGGTGTAGTCGTTTTCGGCCTCCAGGTAAGAAGTGACCTCCGGCGAATTCCGATCTCGCAGCCAGAAGTAATCGTCCACTCGCGCGTCACCGTGCAGGGTGGACGATTTCGGAATTTTTTGCGCTCTGGGGGGATTGGGCATCTTTTCTCTCCGTGGCTGTATAACGTGGTGACTTGACGTCGGTTATTCAACGACAGGAGAGCATATCCTACCTGCGATGCTCAGGAGGTCAACAACGAGCGAACGGTCTCCCAGTCCATGCGGTTCGAGCAGATGTAAACCAGGCGGTCATTCTCGGTCACTTCTAGACCGTCAAATCGGACATGCACATCCTCGCCTCGAATCATCCCCACCAGATTGACCTCGTGGTCGAGCAGACGTTTCGCAGCTTCTTTGTATGACAACGATTGCTCTGCGCCTTTCCCGACCCTCGTGCTAACCAGCGTTCCCTCTATCTGATTGCTGGTTATGGCCTGAGTGAGCATATTCACCCCTGGGTCCTGGGCTTCCTGCACGATGAGGTTGTTGGACATGCGGAAGGTGTACACGAGAGACACGTTCTTCACGCCCCGGAACAGCAGCTCGTGCTCGGAGTTCAGAACCTCGGCGATGCTCCTGATCTCAGGCTTCAAGTGTTCGAGGATAGAGGCTATCGAAGCGACAACGCTGTCGCTGTTGGGGTCGTCGTATCCTGTGCTCAAGATCAGGGCCTGTCGCGCGTCGCGCACGTTGGCCCGATGATAGGTCTCTTCCTCCAGCGGCGAGCCTCGAACGAAGGACACCCTGAGTTGGGTAAACGGAAGAAACTCGATCTGGTCCGTCACGATGACAATTTCGGCCTTGCTAAGGCTCGGCTCTTGGAGGTACTCGTCGATTATCTGCCGAACCCGTCTCTCGTTGGGAAAGTTGACAATCAGCAGGTGATTCTTGGCTCCTGGGCTTCCCATGCCTGATCGCTCCTTGTCTCGAAGTTCCAAAAGCCAGTCGATGCCGACACTAACCGCGGAGGTGAATGCGGCCAACCCCACGAACACGATGAAGAACGCGGTTCCAATCCTCGCCCCCACTGAGGTCGACGACAAATCCCCGTACCCGATTGTCGCTATGGATATAACGCTATACCAGAAGGCGTCACCCACTGTGAGATCGGGTTTCGATGCCTTGTCGAAAAAGTAAAAGGTAAGAGCATTGCCGACGATGCTTACAGCCAGAATGACAAGCAGAAGGCCTATTCCTAAGCTCTTCCTCTGCCTCAATTGACGCATCAGCCGGTTTAGTCTATATACCATGTTACCCGATTATAGACGATCGGGGACTGAATCATCTCTCAGTTCAGCATGACATCAGGAGGTTTTGTTGCACGTTTTTGATCAGATGTGAGGCTGCAACCGGCACATCGCCCCAGTCTTGACAGGGCATCACTGTGAGAATAGAGTCACGGATGTCCGACGGGCAGATCAAGAGATGAGACCATACGGAAGGCATGCGACAATGAGGACATCGTGGTTGCAACTCGAAGAAGAAAACCTGTTCCAGGCGATCAGAGCGCGACGATCGCGGGCGCAGGAGCAGGGCGTGAGGCTGATTGATCTTTCGATTGGCGAGCCGCGTGGCCCGGCCCTACTCAGCGCGAGAGAAGCGGCGGCGGAGGCGATCATGAGCGATAAAGAGGAGATGCACCGGTATCAGTATAACGACAGCCCCGGCGTGCCTGGCTTCGCAAAGATGTTCGCCGAATACAACGTCGGACACGGCATCGAGCAAGAGGACATCGCCTTCCTGCCTATCCCTGGCATCAAACGGATGCTCGGACTGATACCTCTGGCCTGCGGCGCCTCGCATCAGACCATCACCGTTGGCGCCATGACCGATCCCGGCTATCCGTTTCCAAAAGACTGGAACACATACCTGGGAGTTGAGCACTATGCGCTGTCTCTGAACCAGGAGAACACGTTCCGGTTCAGTCCCGAAGACATCCATCCAAACACGCGCCTGTTGATGCTTAATTATCCCCACAATCCATCGGGGCGGGTCGCGGATCGAGGATGGTGGGAGAGGTTGTGCGAACACTGCGCCGAAAACGACATACGCCTGTTTAATGACGGCGCGTACGCAACACTCACCCACTCCTCCGAGGCCTGCGCGCTTACTGAGGTGGCAGTCGATTTTCCTGAGCTTTCGTGGGTCGAAGCCTTCTCGGCTTCGAAGGTGATCGGAAACGGCACGGGCTGGCAGGTCGGAGCGATGGCGGGCTCTCCCGATTTCATCGCCGACCTGGGGAAGGTCAAAGGCAACACCGACGAGGGATTCGTCGCGGCGATGGCGGCGGGCGTCAAATCAGCCTGCGAGAACGACCAGGAAGGCATCGAAGAGCGCCGTGAAATGTTCCGCTCTCGCCTGAGTTTCTTCATCGAAATGCTCAAAAGACATGGAATGCAGATCGCGGTGGAACCGGACGCGGCGTTCTTCACCCTGTGGAACACTCCCACCCGCGCATTCGGGGTCGAGATCGACAGCGCCGAGCAATTCAACTTCCTGATGATCGAGCGCACAGGCGTCATCGGAGTGCATTTCGACCCTTCGTACATCCGATATGCCGTGTGCGCGGACGTGGAGTCCATAGCGGACGAAATAGATTCCGCCTTCCAACAGGCTGAAATCTCATACGAGTGACATAACCGCGACTTGCGGTAAAATGGCTTGGCTCATGGCATATTTCGTTGAATTTGAGAAAGTATTTGGATCAAGAATCGACCTCGAACCGTGAAACATATAGAAACGAACCAGAAAAGCGCATGCCTGTCGGGCTACTGTCCAGCGGCTTTGCTCTTTTCATCTCACTTCTCTGGGGAGGCACGAATGTAAGCATCAAGGCGTCGTTGAAACACGGATCGCCTCTTCAGATCGGCTGGATGCGATTTGTTCTCGGAGGAGTCGTCATCCTCGGCTATATGCTCTTCAGAAGAGAATCTCTGAAGATCGCAAGGCATGAAGCCAAGCCGGTCGCGATAATCGGCCTGCTCTTTTCGATCCAGATAGTGTTCATGAACGTCGGACAGGACCTGACAACTGCTGGTCATGGCCTGGCCCTCAACACCACTTACCCCATATGGGCAGCGATAATCGCCCACCTGCTGATTCCCTCAGACCGCCTCACCCGATGGAAACTGCTAGCGATTGCCTTCTCATATGGAGGCATTCTGGTGGTGGTGTTCGGCGACACTGCCATTGTTTCAGAAGGAGTCTCAGTCAGGGGAGATGTGTTTAGCTTGATCTCGGCAGTCTTGTTAGGGTTCAGGATGGTGCTGCTCTCGAATTTCTCCCAAAACGTCTCGGAAGCCAAACTCATGTACGGGCAAGCGATGGTAGCCATTCCGCTCTTTCTCATCGGGAGCTATATCTTCGAGCAGCCCGTCTATTCGGCTGAACCCCTCTTCCTTCTGGCTATCGCTTACCAGGGGTTCGTGATCGCGGGCTTCGGATTCCTGGGAAACGCTTGGTTGATGAAGAAATACCTGCCATCCACAATCGGTTTCTTCTACTTCATTCAGCCAGTTGCAGGCGTTGTCCTGGCATGGCTGATACTCGGCGAAGACCCTGGTCGAGGACTGATAGCAGGGCTTATCCTGGTGTGCGCTGGAGCGATCATATTCAGCAGCGAGTCAATCATCAAGGCGAGAAGGCACGACGCTCAGGTCTCGATTACTGATTAGAGTAGACTTAACCCAATCCAACTGTTGCAGTGAGTGAAGAAAAATGAAAATTACCGACATCGTCAGCGAAATATTCGAGTGGGAACGGCCCGGCATCTGGAACGGCGGCCACTTCTACGGCCCCGGAAGGCTGCACAAGGTAACTGTGACAACTGACGAGGGCATCACCGGCTACGGCTGGAACGGCGGCACTGCCGCAGAGAGACCTCTGGGCATGTTTCCAGGCTACGTCGATTACTTCCGAACGCTGCTTATCGGAAGAGACCCGATGGACACCCGTGGCATAGCGACGGATCTGGGCGAAAAGCAGATAAAAATCCTCGGCCCCGGAGGCATCAACACTCAGGTTCTCGCGGCTATCAATATCGCCTGCTGGGACATCAAAGGCAAAGCCCTGGGCAAGTCTGTTCATGAGATGCTTGGCGGCGCCCAGAGCCGCATCAGAACCTACATAGCAGGCGGGTACTATGCAGAGGGCAAAGGGCTTGAAGAGCTAAAGGACGAGGTCCGGTTTAACGTCGAGGAGATGCACGCAGGGGCGGTCAAAATAAAGATTGGCGACCCCAACCAGGGGGTCGCAGGCGACATGCGCAGAGTGGAGGCCGCAAGGCAGGCCGTGGGAGACGATGTGACTCTCATGGTCGACGCAAACTGCGCTCTCGATCTTGCAACCTCCTTAGAGTTTGCAGGCCAGTTGAAAGAGTTTGGCGTCTACTGGTTTGAGGAGCCTTTGCCGATTCACCGATACCGAGACCACGGGACGTTAGCGAGCGCCTCAGACATCAAAATCGCGACCGGAGAGAACGGGTATCATCTAGCGCATTTCGAGACCCTTCTTGACCACAAAGGGGCCGACATACTGAACGTGGATGTCACCATTTGCCCCGGTTACGACGTCGCAAAGGACGTAACGGACCTCGCGGCCAGGCATGGTGTGTCAGTCGCGCCTCACGGGTGCCAGGAGCTTCAACTGCCCCTCGCCGCGGCAATTCCCCACGGAGAATTCCTGGAATACTACCCTGTCGCGGTGGACCCTTTGAGGGCCGAGATGTTCATGCCTCATCTGGCTCCAGACAGCGACGGTTACGTGACCGTTCCTGACAGGCCGGGCATCGGTTTCGAGTTGAACATGGACTTCCTGAAGAGGTACCAGTTATAGGACTATCGTGAATGCTGCCCTCGATTAGTGCGCCCTATCGACATGGTTCGGACCAACGTTGACTCCGTATTTGCCAATTGCTAAACTCGGCGCATCAACCAGGAAGGCAAGGCATGTATCGCTTGAACCGCGCCTTCGTAGGCCGCCGCCAAGAACTCACTGAACTAACCAATGCGCTCGACGACGCCATGTCAGGCACGGGCCGACTTGTCATGTTGGTCGGCGAGCCGGGTATAGGGAAGAGTCGAGCGGCTCAAGAGCTTGCGCCCATTTCCGAAAAGCGCGGCGCTCAGACACTGTGGGCCGCTGTCACGAGCAGCAGGGCATGCCGCCATACTGGCCCTGGGTTCCGGCTAATCGCGCTCACACCCAGACCCTCGACAGCGAGACGCCCAAGGCTGAAATGGGAACAGGCGACGCCTACTGCTCAGAGATAATCCCTGAACTCAGCCAGGAACCTCCCGAATCGACTTCAGTGGACAGCCCTGAACATGCACGATTCAGTTTGTTTGACTCCTTAACCTCACTTCTTAAAAACGCGTCCGAAGCACAGCCTATCGTGATCGTACTTGAAGACCTGCACTGGGCTGACAATTCCACTCTGCTGCTTCTGGAGTTCATCGGCCAATAGTTAGGAGACGCTCAAATCCTGATAATCGGCGCTTATAGAGACGCTGGTCTGTCAGCTTGGCATCCATTGTCTGAATCATTAGGTCATTTGACAAGAGAACGCCGGTTCCAGAGGATGGCCCTCAGAGGCTTGAGCCAACTTGATGTGGCAGACTTCTTAAGGGCCACCACTGAGGTCGATCCGCCAGATGGATTCGTTGAGATGCCGAACGCTCAGACTGAGGGCAACCCTCTGTTCGTAACAGAGGCGGTTCGGATGCTGGAACAAGCAGACGAACTGTTCATATCATTGAACACCGTCGCTCGACACGTCAGCCACATCTTCTCCAAGATAGACGCAGCCAACCGAGTTGAGGCGGCAACTTGCGCCAACCAGCGCGGCATCGTCTAGGCTTCTCCTGACTCATCTTCAGATTGAGACGGGTTGGACACACAGAGACAATATTTTCACGCTACCGGTACAATGAGTTATCATCAATTCAAGCCCACAGGTTCTACACTTCGTGAATGGGTCTGAAATTATCACCGATTGGAGAAATCGCAAATGACTGATCAAATCACAGGCGTAGCAACGCTGGCGGGCGGGTGTTTCTGGTGTCTGGAGGCAGTGTACGAGCAGGTTCATGGTGTCGAAAAATCTGTCTCAGGCTACACTGGCGGCCACCTGGTCAATCCCACTTACCGGCAGGTATGCTCCGAGACGACCGGGCATGCCGAGGCCGTCCAGCTAACCTTTAACCCTGAGATCATCTCATACAAAGACATCCTGGAAGTCTTCTTCGCAATTCATGACCCGACAACGCTGAACCGTCAGGGCAACGACATCGGTGAGTCGTACAGATCGGCCATTTTCTACCATGACCGTGAGCAGAAAGACATTGCCGAAAAGACAATTACGGAGCTTGCTAAGGAAGAGCTATGGGACGATCCAATCGTGACCGAGGTGAACGCCTTCACTGAGTATTACGTAGCCGAGCCCGAGCATCAGAATTTCTACCAGAGGAACCAGTTTCAGCCTTACTGTCAGTTCATAATCTCGCCGAAGCTGTCCAAGTTCCGCAAAGAGCATCTGGACAGGCTGAAAACAGTCGTCCCTAACTGAGTTTCTCCCCGCGCATAAAAGCCAATATTTAGAGCCCTAGCCACAGGGATAGGCTCTAAACGCGGTTCTTGCGTCGTTTCATCTTCGGAAAACTCAGCGCCCGTAGACTGACACGAGCTTATCGGTGGTGGAGTTGTAAGGCTCTCGACTCCAACCTCCCCAACGCTCCTTCAGGCGGAGCCCGGCGATCCTCGCCATGAGATCAAGCTCGCTCGGCCATATATACCGGGTCACAATCGGATTCAAGCGCACGCCCTCGGTGGAGATAGAGACATGGTTTTCGTGGAGTAATTGAGTCACGGGATCGTGTTGCGCGACATCGAGTCTGACTTCATCTATCTCGATAGCTTCGGCTTCCACGTATTGATCGTTCTGCAAACAGTAGAAACGGCTTGGCACAGAGGCCTCGATTAAGAACGAGCCGTCGTCGGTGAGATGATCGGCGACATTCTCGAAGCAGCGCACCTGTTCGTCCTGGGTCAGCAGGTTATGCAGCGTGTTGAAGACCACATAGATCAGGCGATAGGCGCCCGGAACAGGCACATCTGCGAAGTCACCAATCGTGACCGACAATTGATCGCCTCCCGGCTTGGAACGTAGCTGGTCGACCATAGCAGTCGAGATGTCGATGCCATCGACATGGATGCCTCTGGCGGCCAGTGGAAGCGCGATCCTCCCGGTGCCGATGGCAAGTTCCAGCGCAGGGCCTCCCTGTGCCATCCGCTCCAAGAACGCGACTGCTTCAACCTCATCGCCACGTTTGACGTCATCGTACCTTCGGGCGGCGTCTTCGCCAAAACTCATAACTGGTTCATAGTTCTTCACTGAAATCTCCGTTTCGCTAGGCTCATCGTATGACGCGCCCCAGGTATTCCTTGCGATTGAGAGGATTTTGGCCCGCACACGACCGAGGCGGTGCCGTGCCGCTGACCGGTTTGTAGTGGTCGAAGGCAAATTCCAGCACGCCTTCTCCATGGGTCATAGACCGTAGCTGTTGTTGCAACTCCTGCATCCGAGTCGCAGGGATTTCGCCCTCCAGCGTGTACGACAGATTCCCGATTGCCTGAGTGTCCGGAATCGGAGCCGGTCTCGCGCTCGCATTGGTCCCGAAAATACGCGCATGTACGCGATCTTCTCGCCGGACGCCCCCCGGTCTACGTTGAACTCTGCGCGTCAGGTAGGCCACTGACCTAGCCCCGCAGATTCTTCTCTGACCACCTATTCGACGGTTGCGGTGTGTTCTCTCTTCACCAGGTCCCAGTCGATCTCGTATCCCAGGCCGGGCTCTGTCGGAGCATGCACCATGCCGTTCTCGTCAAACTCTATGTCTGTCACCAGGCCGTACACGTTCGCCCCTGTGCAGGGGAAGAATTCGTAGAACTCGCAGTTGGGGACAGCCATCGTCACATGGAGGTTCGCCACGTTGTTCAGGGAGTTGCCTCCGTGATGAATCTCGCACATCATATTGAACCCTTCGGCCATGTGACAAAGCCTGACCAGCGGAGTGATGCCGCCGGTCACGGCAACGTCGCTTCGGAGTATGGCAGTGGCGTATTGCGTGATCCAGGGAGTCATGCCGTAGAAATGGCCGGGGGCGTATTCGGTGGACATTATGGGGATGTCCAGCTTCTGGTTGAGCTTGACGTAGTTGTAGATGTCCTCCTCCACCAGCGGGTCCTCGTACCAGTAGAAGTCCAATTCCTCAATCGCTCTGCCAACCCTGAGTGCGTCGGCGTACTTGTAAGCCCACATAGAGTCGAGCATGAGCTTCATATCGGGGCCAACAGCCTCGCGCACCGCCTGGGAGATTTTGATGTCCATCTGAGGGTCTCCGTGGGGATGGATTTTGTGGGCCTGCCATCCCATCTCCTTGAATCGGATGGCCTCTTCCGCGTACTCTTCGGTGGTTTCATGGTAGGCGGTGCTGCCGTACACAGGCACAGACTCCTTGCAGGTTCCCAGCAGACGGTGGATCGGCTGTCCGGCTATCTTGCCGTTGATGTCCCACAGGCAGATGTCGATGGCGCCGATTATGTACGTCGAGACCGAGCGGTTCATCTTCCACATTTCCCACCAGATGGCGCCGATGTCCTGCGGATTCCTGCCCATCACGATAGGCTTGATGAACTCCATCATGCCCTTCACGAAGTGGTCTGCACCCATACGAGACGATCCCAGAAAGGCGTTGCCAGATACGCCTTCGTCGGTCTCGACGGTGACGATCCCTAACTGGCGGGTGTCTCCGAACGTCGTGCCCACGCCGGTCTTCCAGGCCTCGGTCTTCCAGTTGAACATATCCACTTTGACATTGGTGATTTTCATTGAGCGTCCTTTCGCTAGCTGCCCTAGATAAGCGTTTTTGCTGTAATTCGACGTTGAACCATCGACCCGATCTCAGCCTCGGAGTAACCCAGGCTTTCGAGGATACTCCGGCTGTCGGCCCCAAACGTGGGACCGGAACGGGCTGGCAACTCGGTGCGTCTCTTGAATCGCCAGGTCGGTCGGGTTGTCAGGTGAGAGCCTTTCACGTCGTGCTCAACAGTTATGTAATTGTTCCGCTCTTGCAGATGAGCGTCCCTGGTCAGGAGCAACGGAGACATCACGGGAGCCGCGTTGATCCCCACTTCCTGCAATCGAGCTGCCAGATTTTCGGAGTCCTGGCGCTTTGTCCATTCGCCGATTATGCCGTCTAAAAATTCGAGACGATCCTGTCGAGCCTTGAGCGCTCGGAACTCTTCCCCAGCTAATCGCGGGTCTCCGATCAGGTTCGCAAGAAGCTCCCACTCTTCATCGGAGCGACAGTCGATTGCGATCCACCGATCATCAACGTAGGACACCGGCGTCCGGTCTGGCCCGAGGACTGGCCGTGGCTCCTCATCAGGGAGGGTCGGGTAGACATTGTGAGGCGCCGACGTGAGGTGCGTAAATCCAGCGCGAATCGGCATCTCGCAATCGAGCGCTTCTGCGATGAAAAATTCCCCGATCAGCCCGGTGATGCCATCGCGTTGTGGAATCACGCAGTAGCTTCCCGTGCCCGTCCGCTGGCGATACAGCAGCGCGGCGGCGACTGACGCCGCGCAGGTTGACCCTGCGATAGGGTCGCCATAAGAGATGCCAGATTTGTGAGGCGGGCCTCCCGGATAGCCCTGCAACGCCACGAGGCCTCCCATTTGCTCGATCGTGGGGCCGAAGCCAACGCGAGTCGCATCGGAGCCTTCATGCCCGAACCCCGGCATCGAGATGTAGACGATCTGCGGATTGAGCTTCTGCAAGTCTTCGTAGCCCAGGCTGTTATTCACCGCCACTCCCGAAGACCAATTTTCGATGAACACGTCCGCAGTGGCTATGACCTTCTTCAGAGCCGCCAGTCCTTCCGGCTGTTTAATATCCAGGGTGAGGCTCTTTTTCCCTCTGTTGTATTCGTTGAAATAGCCGGAAAGGTCGATTTCAGGGGAAGTTTGAGTGCCGCCCGCAGTCCGAATAGGGTCTGGGAACGTCGGGCCTTCCACCTTAATTACCTCGGCGCCCATATCAGCGAGAAACCGAGCGCCGTAAGGCCCAGACCAGACCTGAGTCATGTCGACAACCCGGATTCCAGTCAGGGGCAGCTGAAGTTCCTGTGCTGAAACACTGGCCTGCAAATTCGGGCGTTCAGTCTCGGACAACTCCGCCAAAACCTCGTCCGTGTGTTGCCCGATGGTCGGCGCCGGAATGAAACGTCCGCGATCGCCGTGGTTGAAAGCGATGGGGCCGGATGGCACCGGATGCGGGCCTAATACAGGATGATCAACTTCCTTCCAAAAACCCGTCTCCTTGTGATGCGGCCACTCCAATAGTTCCGCTGGAGTCGGGATCAACGAGAAAGGAGCGCGGAACTCAGAGGCCATCTCAAAAATCTCGGCGGCTGTGCGAGGCATCGCGAAATCAGCGATGAGGACGCCCAATAATTCGTTCGCCTCTGGGTTCCATCCACCCTGACTGAACAGAGGGTCGTTTTTGAGGTCACCGTGCCCGATAACATCAAGCACGGAATTGGTCTGTCGCGGCATCGCTGCAACCCCAATCCACCCATCCGCGCACTCGTAGACTCCCCACTGGGCGCGGGGGGTGTTGCCGCCTCGGAACTGTTCGCCCGCGTACCATAACGAGACTGGCCCGCCACCCTCAAGGGTCGCGGCTTGGACTTCTTGAATAGATAAATCCAGTATGTCCCCTGTGCCAGTCGCGGACGCGGCATACAACCCCGTCAACATTGCGCCGAACGCCTGAACTCCGGTCTGATAGTGCGCCTGATGGCCGGCCGTGAGCATTGGCGGCTTGTCAGGGTCTCCAGCCAGATACATCTGCCCTCCAGCCGCCGCCGCGGTGAGAGCGCTAGCCGACCAGTTGGCGCGAGGGCCGTTCTGCCCGTAGGGGGTTATGTGCGCGACGACTAACCTTGGTTTTTCATCCGCCAGTTCATCCAGATCAATCCCAAGATCAGCTAGTTTGCCCGGTAAGTAACTATCGAATATGCCGTCTGCGGTCAGGACCATTTCTCGGATATGACTGACGTCTTCGGGGTTGTTCAGATCGAGACATACAGAGCGTTTGCTGATTCCCAGATAGGCGAACAGGAGGCTTTTTTCGGGGTCTTCAAAATTGCCCGGCCACGGCGGAAAATGCCTTACCGTATGACCTTGAGGGGGTTCGACTGTGATAACGTCGGCGCCATAGATCGCGCACAGGCGAGCCGCATAGGCCGCCGCGACGTCTGTTCCAAGCTCAATAATCCGAAGGCCACTCAGGACCTGAGCTTCATTTTCGGGCACTTATATCATCCTTTCGGCATCAAGAGTTCGGGTCGCGGGCATAGAATGACGCCGAAGGCGATCATGCTCCTGCTTTAGTCGGTTCGCAGATTCAATCTGCCACTGAAGGCTGTTGCAACGAATCAAGTGTCGGTGTCTTGTATCGGTCGTCCGGATCGTCCCAGCCTTTCCAATTCGGAGCGCGTTTCTCAGCGAACGCTCGACGCGATTCCATCAGGTCGCTCTTGGCGCCGTGATCGTTCAGCACGCCCGCCAACTGCTGCAACTCAGGCGCGACGCTGGGGCGCATCTCGCGCATCATGTGAACGGTGTTGACTCGCGAGGCAGGCGGCAGGGTGAGGAGATGATCGGCCATCTCGAAGGCGGTTGGCAAAAGCTCCTCCGAAGACACCAACCGGTTTATCCATCCCACTTCATATAATCGCTGTGCCGAAAACCGGAACGCGAGAGCCATTTCTGTGGCGATGGGGTGAGGCAACGCCGCGACGTGACCGTGATTATAGCCGCCGAGCAGCCAACGCTTGGCCTCGGACATTTCAAATATGGCCTCATGAACGGCGACCCGAAGGTCTGTCTTCTCGACAAGCTGGAACCCACCTCCCATCGCGTAGCCGTTGATGGCGGCGATAACTGGTTTTTCCAACTTCCCAGACATGAAAGGGTCTTCGTGGTCCGGACGTCGTCCGCCCGGCTGGCTATTCTCCAACGATTCCTTCATGTCTTCACCTGCGCAAAAAGCGCGACCTGCGCCGGTGAAGACCCCGACCTCAAGATCGCTGGACTCGCGAAACTCAGACCAGGCGTCGGCCAACAGCGAGCGAATTTCAAAACCCAACGCGTTCAACCGCTCAGGCCTGTTCAGGCGAACAACAAAAATCTGTCCGTGGCGTTCAGTCTCTACCACTGCCATATTCAAATCTCCTGGAATTAGGGGGCGATTAATCAGTAATAAACCGAGTCACCGGCGCCTCCGGTTGCGATAATAAGCTCTCCGGTCACTGCCCACGCCTTGTCGGACGACAGGAACGTCGAAACGTAGGCGACTTCATCAGCGTCAACCATTCGGCCTATGGAGTTCCCGCCAGACCCGTCCGGATCGTAGTCCCGTCGCTCCACTTCCTCAGGAGTGATGCCGAGTTGGGCGGCGCGAGCGGCGAGAAGTCCGGGGGTGCGCTCGGTGCGAGTTATGCCTGGATGGATGCAGTTGACGGTGATTCCGAACTGGCCCAACTGGACAGCCAGAGTTTTGGTGAGATGCACCAGCGAGGTGTTGCGCGCCCCGCCGCTGAGATTGCCAGCCCGTCGGGCGTTGGTGCCGCTAATGTTGATTATCCGTCCCCAGCCCTGCTCTTTAAGATACGGGATAGCAGCCCGGGCGCATCTGAGCGCCCCGACGTACTTCACGTCGAAGTCACTGAGCAATTCATCCTCGTCCAGCGTCGCAATCGGGCCGACAGCCGAGGGGGAGCCTCCGGGAAGCGAGGCGCTGTTGACCAGGATGTGCAGCCCGCCCAACTGGCTGGCCGCTTCATCTACAACGCGATCAACCTGTTCTCGGCTGGTCACATCGACGGCCATTGGTATCGCTCGCTTGCCTGTCTGATCTTCTATCTCACGCGCCGTTTGCTCCAACTCTGACATCGTTCGTGAGGCGATTACTACATCGACCCCTTCACGAGCCAAATCCAGCGCGATTGCCTTGCCAATTCCACGACTGCCGCCCATCACCAATGCGTACTTGCCTTCAAGTCCAAGGTCCATATTGCGTCCCGCCTCTTCTACTCATCAGGTTGATGTTGCAGATACTACGTCATTCACGACAGCCATGCAAAGCAGATGACTCCGCCAAGTTGAATCGCGCCAAATGAAAATGGTATAGGCTGTAATCTCTGTTTAATCAATCACAGACACAACGATTCAGCGCACCAATTGTTATGACATCGCCAGGACAACCGAACATCACTATAGGCATGACCGCGTCTCTGACAGGAAGGTACAGCCATCCGGGTAGCCAGGCTCTAATCGGCGCACAAGCCTGGATTGAAGACACAAACCGATCGGGCGGGATTTGGTTGAAACAACAGGATAAACGTCTCCCGGTAAGTCTGGTTCACTATGACGACCAGAGCGATGTGGGACGATGCGAAATACTCACGGAGCGACTGCTGGTCGAAGACCAAGTGGACATTCTGATGGGACCTTACTCCAGCGGACTGGCTCTGAAGGCTGCTGAGGTTGCCGAACGACATCGAACTGTCCTCTGGAACCATGGAGGAGCGTCTGAAACTGTCTACCAGAGGGGGTATCAGTGGGTTGTTGGTATTCTCACGCCGCCCAGACGATATTTCGAGGGCGTCATTGACATGGCCCACGCCTGCGATGAGTCGGCCACGGATATGGTCATTGTGCACTCCACGGCAGGAGCGTTCCCTAAAGATGTGGCTTCTGGAGCTGAGGCGCATGGCGCGACGCGCGGTTTTTCGGTTCACACATTTCCTTATGTAGCTGCAACTAGAGACTTCCGCCCACTATTGAGACTGATGGAAGACGTCCGACCTGATCTACTCCTGGCGGTCGGACGCATAGAGGACGACATCCTATTCGCCCAGCAGTATGTTCAGAGTGGTCTTTCGATTGAGAATGTGGGGCTGATCGCAGCGCCTCTTGCGTTATTCAAGGAGACCCTCGGAGAGTCATCATCTCTTTTCATCGGACCGAGCCAATGGGAACCGTCGGTGGAATCGTCCCCAGATTATGGCCACACCTCATTAGAGATGCTGACCAACCTCAAGTCGCGCCGCCCTTCTGGAGTCGACTACCCGATGGCGCAGGCGTATGCCGGGTGTCTTGTGGCGCAATGGTGTGCGGAGGAGGCAGGGTCGCTGGACATCGAAGCGATGAGACGGGTAGCTAACACAGCAGATTTCACTACGTTCTATGGCCGTTTCAATATCGACACGGACACGGGCCGTCAAGTGGGGCATATGATGCCCGTGATCCGGTGGACGGTTGATGGAGAAAAAGAGGTCGTCTGGCCGCCGAGCATGAAATCACCAGACATCTGACGCACACGCAAGCAGCTTCAAATACACTTGATTATAATTACAAGACTTGTTCGAGTGTTTTGAATATAATGCGATTGAAATATAATAGGTTACAAATTTGATGTCGCTGGTCGCCGCCAGGCGGTCCATACAGTGAAGGATGGCAGATTATGAAATCGGATAGAGCGCTTGTAGCACACTTGATGAGGCGGGCAGGGTTTGGGGCGACGCCGGCAGAACTCGACACGTTGGCTCAGGAACAGACATACGAAGATATTGTCGAAGACCTCGTAAACCCTGAACGCTTTGAGGAATTGGACGAGGCCTACATAGACCGGTACTACTCGGGCGAACCGGTGGCCCTCCATGTCGGCAAGTGGCTGTACAGGATGGTGAACACCCGACGTCCGCTGGAAGAGAAAATGGCTCTTTTCCTCCATCACATATTCCCGGTCGCGTGGGGAAAGAGCGAGCACGGCCCGTCGCTATATACCGAGATCGCGATGTTCCGTCGAGTAGGGCTGATGGACATGAAAACGATTCTCCTTGAGCTTTCCCGTGACCCCGCCATGATCTTCTGGCTGGACAATAACGAAAATCACAAAGACGAGATCAACGAGAACTATGGCCGCGAGCTTCTGGAGCTATTCTCCATGGGCGTCGGCAACTACACAGAAGACGACATCAAGGCGGCTTCAAGAGCGTTCACGGGATGGACATTTAGGCAACCTCTGTCGCTCTATCCCAACGGTCACTACCCGGCAGAGTTCGAGTTCTTGGAAGATGACCACGACTACGACTCCAAGACATTCCTGGGCGAGACCGGCGACTTCGACGGTGAAGACATCATCGACATCATCGTCAAACAGCCGGCCACAGCCAGGTTCGTCTCGCGACACCTTTACAACTTCTTCGTTGAAGACGAGCTTCAGGTCCCCTCCTGGAAAACCGAGCCAGCCAAGAACGAGGACGCCATCGCGCAGCTCTCTAAGGTGTTCTTGGAAACCGGCGGCGACATGAGGGCCGTCCTGAAGGAGATGTTCAACTCCGATTGGTTCAAAGCGGCCACCAGCTTCAAGAAGGTCAAAAGCCCTACGGAGCTAATCGCAGGAGTTTTGAAGCAGACCGGAGAGTTCAGCTACCCCGTTCCTGGGATACAAAACTTCGCCATAACTTCGCTCAACGGTTCCCTGGTAGAGGGGCCGCTGGCGATTATGGGTCAACGACTGATGAACCCTCCCACCGTCGAAGGATGGCACACGGGCCACGAGTGGATCGACTCAGGGACGCTCAGCGAGCGGGTGGGGTTTGTCGAAAGACAATTCGAAGACCTCTCCAAACCGGGCGTGAAGGACATGGTGGACCGAGTCGGAAGCCTGGACGACGACCCCTCCCAACTGGTGGATAGATGTCTTGACCTGCTGGGCAGCATAAATGTTAGCGAGCAGACATATGATTCGCTGGTCGCTTACGCCAAAGAGTTGAGCAGTATCGAAAACGACGATGTAGAGGGTTCCGTTGGCGTCCACAACCTTCTTCAGATGACCGCATCCACGGTCGACTACCAGTTCGAATAACTTAACCCGAAAACCGTCATTAAGGATATGGGGAGAAACATGACCACTAAACCCTCAGAAAAGACCCTCGTAGTCGTCCAGATGACCGGCGGCAACGACTTTATGAACACACTCGTGCCGTATACCAATGGGCATTACTACGATGCCCGAAAGAAGGTTGTGATCAGAGAAAACCAGGTTCTTCCGATCAACGACGAACTGGGAATCAACGAGAACGCCGCGCCTTTCAAGCGTCTGTACGACGAAGGAAAGATGGCGATAATTCAGGGCATCGGCTATCCCGACTCCAACAGGTCCCACTTCAGGGGAATGGACATCTGGCACACCGCCGAGCCTGACCGAGTGGGCAGCGAGGGTTGGCTCGGGCAGGCTGTCCGAGAGTTGGACCCCAAGGCTGAGAACGTGCTGACCGGAGTCAACATCGGCGCCGGCCTGCCCCGCGCAATGGCGGTCACAGGAGTGCCTGTCACATCCGTTGGCGATCTCGAAGGCTACGGCGTCATGAACCGAATCGAACAGGACCGCCTGAAGAACAAGGCCCTGGAAACGTTCAAAGGCATCTACGGACAGGCCATCGGCACCGGCCCGGTTGCCGATTATATCGGGCAGACCGGCCTGGACGTCCTGAGCGGCGCCGACCTGTTGGCCGAGGTGGCTGACAATTACGAATCCACTGTTGAATACGCCGAAAACCCCATCGCAAAGAGCCTGAGAGACGTCGCAAGAATTCATCTCTCTGGGCTTGGCACGCGGATTTTCTACACCCAGCACGGCGGGTACGACACTCACGCCAACGAACTGGCAGGCCATCCCAAGTTGATGACAGATGTCTCCGGCGCAATTTCAGACTTCCTGGACGACCTGGAAGAGCATGGCGCCTCTGACAACGTAACGGTGTTCGCGTTCACCGAGTTCGGGCGACGCATGCGAGACAATGGGAGCGGCACCGACCACGGAACGGGCGGCGGCGCGTTTATTTATGGAAAGAACGTCCAGGGCGGACTTTACGGACAGTACCCGTCTCTAGACCCGGCAGACTGGGAGCACGGTGAAGACCTGAAACACCACATCGACTTCCGAGGCATCTACGCCACGCTTCTTGAGCAGGTGCTGGATGTTGAAGCAAGGCCAATCGTCAAGGGCGAGTATGAACAGATCTCCCCGTTCAGGGCTTAAACGATCGTGATTCAGGAGACCATGCTATGACTATAACCAGGCCACATGGGTTGCTGAGAGCCGGATACCCCTACCTGCGAACGTTGGGTATGCGGCGAGTGACCAACTTCCCAGCCGACATCGCATTTTCCGGCACAGGCGACGCCTACATACTGATGCGCTCGGCCGGCGCCGCCACCGTTCGCGTCTGGCCCCTCGATGACATGGATCGTTTGACAGACGAGCTCATTGGGTTCGGCGCCTACGGGGCCGAAGACGGCCAACTTACCTGGCCCGTCCAGATAATCACAAACTCAGCGGGTGACATCTTCATCAGCGACGAAGCGACGCACCGGATTTCCCGATTCAACCAGGACCGCGAATTCGTCTCCAAGTGGGGCGTCGAAGGGGATTCTGATGGCGAGTTGAATGGCCCCACTGGCATCGCCTTCGACCCAGATGGCAACCTCGTCGTGGTGGATTCCAAGAACCACAGGGTTCAGAGATTCGCCCCTGACGGAGAATACCTCGGCGGCTTCGGGTCTCACGGCTCGAACCCAGGAGAGTTCGAGCTACCCTGGGGCGTGCATGTCGATGAGTTGGGCGACATATACGTCGCGGACTGGGGCAACAACAGGTTCCAGATTTTCTCCAGCGACGGAACGTTGAAGAATGTCATCGGTCAGGAAGGCTCAGGCGACGGCGAGTTCAACAGGCCCACCGGAGTCGCGGTCGATGCTCACGGAGACATATACGTGGCAGATTGGGGCAACGACCGGGTCCAAATGTTCAACTCCGAGGGCCAGTACATCTGGAGCTTCCGTGGAGAGGCGTCCCTGTCAAAGGTCGCCCGACAATACATGATGACCAACGCCGTCCCCAACAGACTGCGTGAGATGGGCAAACTGGAGCAAGAGAAGTACCTGAGACGTCCGAGGTCAGTCCGCGTTGACAGTGACTTCCGACTGTTCATCCCGGACTACGAGTCCTATCGGGTCCAGATTTACCAGAAGGACGTGATCGAACTGGACGAAACCCAGTTCGCGGCCCCACTCCGAAACCCGACGCTAGAGGTCACGTAGGCCTTTGCCTTAATCGCTGAGTAGCCAGATTAATTCAACAACAACATTGCGCTCGCAATGTTGTTGTTGGTTAAGGCCCAATATTTGAACGAAATCCGTAAAGACAGAGGAGGAAAGCCACCCGTGGACATCAGCTTTGACGGGAAAACAGCCATTGTCACCGGCGCAGCGCACGGAATTGGGGAAGCTATAACCCACGGCCTGGCCTCCTGCGGCGCAACCGTGTGGGCATGCGACATCCTGGAAGATGCGCTGAATCGGATGGTGGCAGCTGGAAGCGCGACTGACGATACGAGTATCCACCCCCGCATCGTTGACGTAACTGACAAGGCCCAGGTGACCGCGCTGGTTGAGGAGGCGTCCGCAGGCTCCGGCCATGTGGATATTCTTGTCTGTGTGGCAGGGGGAGTCTCCGGGCAGGATGGCCAAGCCATTGAAAACGTGACAGAGCAGCAATGGCAAGACATCCTTGAGGTTAACCTCAAGGGGGCCTTTCTGTGCGCTCAGGGCGTTGCGCCAACAATGAAAGCGTCCGGCGAGGGCCGGATACTGATAATCTCCAGCGGCGCGGGTCTGGGCGTCAGTCTGACCGGAATTCAAGCCTATGCGTCGGCAAAGGCAGGCCAGATTGGCCTCGTGAGGCAGCTTGCCCACGAACTTGGGCCTTACGGCATCACGGTGAACAGCGTGGCTCCGGGTTTCATTCGGTCCAACCCTTCCTCTGAGAAACAATGGATAGCAATGGGAGAGGAAGGCCAGCGAAGACTGATGGAGAACATTCCCCTCAGACGTCTAGGCGCCTCCGAGGACATCGCCAACGCGGTGATGTTCCTGGTATCGGACCTTGCCACTTACATTACCGGACAGACCCTCTCCGTCAACGGGGGCCGTTAGCCTTCGCCCAACTGGTTGAACGCGATCGTGTTTCAGTCAAGAAGCGGTCCCTTTAATTCAATTGGTGGCGCTATAATTCTAGCCGACCTGGTCTGTTCTTAATTTTCGACGCTGGACCCACAAACATCTCTCTCCTCGAAAGGAACCTGACAATGGAAAGCGCTCTCAAAGACAAGTACAGCATCGTCGGAATCGGCGAGACCGACTACACTCGCGGCTCTGGTCGCAGCACCAGAGCGCTGGCTATCGAAGCGATTCGCAACGCCGTGACCGACGCCGGGCTCAAGATGCAGGACATCGACGGGATGTTGAGCTACCACGGCGGGGACTCCGTAAATTCGAGCACTCTGGCCTACGACATGGGCGCCCAGCTTAACTTCTACATGGACTGCTCCGGCGGAGGCTCCAGCACCGAGGCATTGATCGGCCTTGCAATCGGCGCCATCGAGGCGGGGATGTGCGAGACCGTGGCGATATTCCGCTCCATGAACGGCTACTCCCAGGTTCGTATCGGCGGCACGGGATCGCGAGCGTCCACGCCGGTCAGCGGGCCCGGTCTCATGACCCGGCCATACGGTCTGGCCAGCGCCGTCCAGAGCTTCGCGTTCTCCTTCACTCGGCACATGATGGAGTATGGAGTCACCAGCGAAGACCTGGCTCGCGTCAAAGTGGCCCACAGCAACCATGCCAGCAATAACCCAAAGGCGTTGATGAAACAGCGTGTGACTGTCGATGACGTGGTGAACTCGCGCTGGATCGTCAGACCCTGTGCCCACCTTCTAGACTGCTGCCTGGAGACCGACAACGCCACGTGTATCATCGTCACCTCAGCCGAGCGCGCCAAAGACCTCAAACAGCAGCCGGTTTACATCCGAGCGGTGCAGGGTCGAGGCACCAAGCCCGGAGGCGATTTCCACTACCAGCACGGCCCCATCAGTCGGGTCGCGGGGCATTACGTCGGCCCCAGGATATTCGACCTTGCCGACCTCTCCCATGACGATATCGACGTCACCGGCTGTTACGACGCCTTCACCTACACCGTCGTCCTCCAGTTCGAGGCTTACGGGTTCTGCGAGGAGGGCGAAGGCAAGGACTACATAAAGTCAGGGATAGTCAATCTCGGAGACAAGCGGCCCAACAACACCAGCGGCGGCCATCTGTGCGAAGCGTACACTCACGGGATGAACATGGTCATCGAGAACACCCGCCAGTTAAGGGGCATGGTGGACGACTACTGCCCGGACTGGCAGAACGGCAACCACACCTACGATTACTCGGAGGGTGGATGCCGACAGGTCAGGAACGTTAATACTACGATGAATATGGGATGGGCTTCGCCGGCAACGGGCAGCGCCCTGATTCTGAGGAGATAGTTCGATGCCGGTCTATGAATACAAAGATTTGTTGCTCAACATAATAGAGCAGGACTCTGAATACTTCGGCTATTTCGAAGCTGCTAAAGAACATAAACTAGTAGTCAAGAAGTGCCTGGATTGTGACTTGCTCCGTGGAGAACCGGGAGCCTCGTGCCCGTGGTGTTCATCCATGCGCTCGGAATGGCATGAGGTGAGCGGCAAGGGCACGATCTACAGCTACCAGATCATCCCTCACGCCATCCTGCCGGGATTCCGCGACTGGACGCCATATCCGGTCGTGCTGGTCGAGCTAGACGAACAGAGCGGGAAGCCGTTGGAGCATGACGGGTTAAGAATAACCGCCAACCTTCTCGACGAGAACATGAACCCCGAACACGAGGAGAACGTCGCCATCGGCAAGCGGGTCAACGTCGTCTTCCAGGACATGGAAAACGGACTCACCCTGCCCCAGTTCACCCTCTCTGACGAGGAACCGGCAGGCGCGATCTGGAGGTATCCTAACACCTGAACACCGCGTCCAGACTTTTGGTTGCTGGAGAGATTCCTCTGTTCGCTGGAAAGCGGTTCAACAGTAGAAATCTCTTGCGTATCCGTCGCCCTCTAACCTAGAATGGTCTCGCCAGCGGGATGTGGTATAGTAACCTTCGTTGCTGAGGCTAGCCTCACTTCATTCTCGGAACAGGCGCTTGTAGCCCTGACCTATACCCCTCAGTCCAAAAGGGCGCGGTTATCCAGACGATCAAATTGCATCCAACCTCCTGTTTTTGCCCAGCATGCAGATTCTGTGGTGTCCTCTGGCCGACGGACAAACCTAGAAGAAGTGTTGGAAGAATTTAGGGTGGCCTATAACATGCAACGAACTCAGGAAGCGTTGGAGCTCAAATGACACCGTCCGGTTCATCCTTTGAGAACGTAGCAGATACGGACAACCCTTTTGACGCATTGCAAAGTCAGCCGCATGATCGGAAGCGATTGAACACAGCGCACGTTGAAAAGAACGCAGACTCGGCTTTGGCCAGAAATCTGCTAGCTTCACTGCTGAATCGGATCGACGCCTGGGGCGTGACGTTCATCATCTGCATCATGGCGTTCTACCTTCACGACGCCATGAGCATCCAGACCGTTCTCTTATCTGTGGCGATGGCGGGCATGTACTGGCTGGGATACGTTGTCAACGACTATTTCGACGCCCCCTTCGACGCCCATGACGAAACCAAAGCGCGGCATAACGTCTTCGTCAATCACCCAGTCTCGCCCACAGTGGCAAAAGCAGGATTCCTGACCATCGGCTTCCTTTTCCTGCTCGCCTTCACTCAATTCGGCCTGCGGGGCGGAGTGATATTTGGAGTCTCGCTGTTTGTGATGTGGGCATACTCGGCCCCGCCTTTTCGCCTGAAATCCAGGCCCGGGCTCGATTTAATTACCCATGCGCTCTTCGTCCAGACATTTTCATACCTGAGTTGCCTGATACTCATCAAAGCCGAGTGGACCCAGGCAGATCTGACCTTGTTGGGCGTCAACTTCCTGGCCTCTCTGTCGGGACAACTGGCTCAACAGCTGCGCGACTTTGAGGTCGATTCGGACACCGACACCAACTTTGCGACCACCGTGGGAATCGGCTGGACGGTCGCGTGCCTTCGAGTCGTGACTGCGGCCCTTGTGATTCTGGTCGTCACAACCCTGCTGACTGGAACTATTCCAATGTACCTGGCGCCTTTCGCGGTGGCATTTGTCCCGACCGCGGCTCTGCGGATTCGCGGACGCGGCGGGCCTGAATTCCGAAGGCTGGGAACCTATACCACTGTCGCCGCGCTTTTTTATATGGTCTTGCTTCTGACCATCAGCTTGTAAAATCTACGGCCTGGTCCCGAAGCCTTGCCTATACCTCTGGAATCCTCCGAGAATCATCGAAGAAAACCGCCACGCCAATTCCTGCTGCCAGATCAGTTTCGGCCAGTAGATGAGCTTGGCTATGGCAACGCGAGTCTTCAACCCTGACAGCAATGGATGGGCCTGAATACGGTCTGCATAGCTAACGAAGCTGAGATCGTTCCTCGCGAAGGCATCGACGATTGCCTCTGCTGCGACCTGCCCGTATCCCAAAGCATACGATATCCCTTCGCCAAGTAACGGGTCCACGCCTGCCGAATCCCCAGCCAGCAGAATTCTCGGCGCTGACACCGGAGAGTCGCTTCGGAACCGTCTGATCGGGTGACCCTTGATCGGAAAGTCGGCCAGATCGCGGCCTCGGTTTGTTAAAGATTCGGACAGAACCTGCTTCAGCGCCGCCCTAGGGCGTTTTGTCTGCACTCGACTGTCGAACACACCGCGATTGAGGAACGCTTGGCCGTCGATCAGGCTCGGAAATTCCCAATAGTAGCCCTGAAGCCCCGACCCCGCCTGACTGAAATCGAACACCGCGACGCCGTCTCGGAACGCGCGGTCATCCGGAGCTTCCGAGGTCAGAATCTCAAGCAGTCGGGCCTGGCCTGCCGTGCGATTCCACTTGAGTTCTTTCAACACTGTGCTGTTTGAGCCGTCAGCGGCGACCACGACCTTGGCGTGAAAAATCGCTCGCTCTGTGACGACTTCGATACGGTCTCTCTTGGGGACTACACTGGTGACTGCCTCGCCCTGTCTTAGCGTCAGGCCGCGGCTTTGACCGCGCCGCGCTAGCCAGTGATCGAATTCGTTTCGTCTCACGACGCGAAAAACGGGGTCCGCATTCATGACGTGCGAATGACCACGATAAATTAATTCCAACTCCTGGACGACAACCTGCGGACCGTCATAGCGAAGGCCCAAACCTTCTAGAATGTTGTCTCCGCCATTGGTAATGCCTCCGCCACAGAGCTTGTCTCTAGGGTGGATTGCCTTGTCAACAATCACAACCCTGCCATTCCAGTTCCTATCGGCATCCATCAGATGAAGCGCGGTCGACATCCCGGCAGGCCCGGAACCCACGATCAGAACGTCCACGTTTTCAGTTAGCGGCATCGGCCTTTCCTCCAATTGCCCAACACGGTCAGTCTTTACCGACGAGCGAACTCGGAGACGCCTGCTCGGAACTGCCCGAAAGGCTCGAAACGATCCATAATCACGTCCACTACTGCCGGCTGGCCGGAGCGGAATGCGTCGTGGATGGCGGCGGGAATGTCATTCGGATTGTCGACCTGAACGCCCCAGCCCCCGTAAGCCTCTGCCATCTTGGCGTGGTTGGTGTCCACGAACTCCGAGGCTATCAGGTTGGGCCGCTGGTTCTCCCGGACCATGCCTAGGCCACCGTCGTTCAGCACCACAAACACGACGGGAAGTTGGTACTGCACGGCGGTCGATATAGCGTTAGAAGTCATCATGAAACCGCCGTCGCCGGTGACTGCCATGACCGGACTGTTGGGTCGCACCACTTTTGCGCCCACCGCCGCAGGAACCGCCCAACCCATGCCCGCGATGCCGCCGGGACACAGGAAGGTGGCGCGCTGTTGGGACTGGTAGAAATGGTACATCCACGCCCGGTTGTTGCCTGCGTCCAAAGTGATGATGGTCGAAGGGTCAACGCTCTCCTGGAGGAGCCTGACAAGGCGTTGCGGCTGCACCGGACTCTGATTCGCCGTCAGGCCCGGCGAGTCGTTGAAGAACCGTAGCTCCTCCTTGCGCTGAGCCAAAGCCACGACCCTAGGTTCCAACTCCCTGGTCGACAGCCCCTGATCTCGGGACACCTGAATAATCTGGGTCAGCACGGCGCGGGCATCTCCAATTAGCCCCATCTCCACAGGGACCGTCCACCCGGCGTTGCGCCCTTCGATGTCTATTTGAAAGATGCGCTGACGGTCAGGGTTCAGTAGGTTTGGATGGTGGGATGCCGTGTCCTGTGGCCGCAGCCGAGTGCCGACCACCAGCACAACGTCGGCCTCGCTGACCTGACGATTGGCCGTCTCAATACCGTAAATTCCCATCGGGCCGACCGACAGTGGATGAGTCTCCTCGATTGCGCTCTTGCCCTTGTAGGTTGTGGTGACCGGGATAACCATCTGCTCCGCCAGCTCTCGCAGTTCCTGGTGAGCGCGGGCCATGTGGACTCCGTTGCCTGCGATAATGATGGGATTCTTCGCGGAGGCCAGAGCGTCGACAACTCGCTGAATGGCGTCGGGCGGGGCCACCATCTCCACGTTGCTCAGGTATCCTGCCGAGGGATGGGTTCCCACCGGTCCGTCGGGGTCGAACTCGCCGAAGGACGCGTTGGTGCGAAGCAACAGGGCGGTGGGGCCTGGGGCTCCCGACATGGAATGCTTAATCGCAAGCTGAGCGCCCAACACCGCCTCATTGGGAGTGGTCGCGAGGGTTGTGTACTTGGTCATGGCCCGCAGTATCGACAGCAGGTCGCCCGTGCCGTACTCGCCGGACACTTCCTGGTTGTTTCCAAGCTGCCAAAAGCCCGTGTCTGATGTGTCGGTGATTGCCAACATGGGCGAATAGCTCATCAGAGCTTCCATGATGCCGAATCCGCCGCTGGTGCCGATGAACGCCCCCTGACCCATGAGAACGGCTGGCTTGCCGGTGAGACGGCCATGCACGTCGGCCATGATGGACGCCGACTGCTCGTGGCGTGCCAGAATCACCTTCATCTTGTCCTGTTTGTCGAAGAGGCTGTTATAGATAGCGCCGGTGGCGCCGCCAGGAATGCCGAACACGTGGTCAACCCCGGCGTCTATCAGGGTCTCCGCTATCTTTTGCGCTCCAGTGGGCATGTCACTTTCCTTGATTATTTGATGGGTCTAACGAACTTTATGATGTAACACTGAGCGGAGCGAAGTATCTGGTCGTTCGAATACAACAGTTGCACTGCAGGGCCAGATTCTTCGGCTGCGGTCTCAGAATGACAGGAGGCATATTGAATGATCATAGCTCAATGTGTTGTGTTGCAGGTCGAGACATTACCCAGACTGAATTTAACCTGACACTCTGGCCTTGATTGCCTTCGTGTGATCCCAGGGCTTGATCCACTCCTCTTTGATCTCCATTCCGAATCCGGGGGCGTCGGAGGATGTTATATAGCCATCTTTGGGCATTGGCATTCCGGGGATTGGACAGACCTCGTCCAGGGGGATTCCGGGGTCGCTGCCCATCCAGAACTCGGCCATCGGCGACTCCGGCATCGCGACGGAGAAATGCTGGCCCCAGGGTGTGGCTGCTGATGCGTGGGGAATGGTGATGAGTCCTGCGGCCTCGCCTATCGTGTAAATCTTCAGCGCCTCGGACAGGCCGCCGCACCACTGAATGTCGGGCTGCAGAACATCGACGGCTCGATGCTCCACAAGCTGTCGGAACGTCCAGCGTCCGTGGTGGTCTTCTCCAGTGGCAAGAGGAACCCAGTTGATTGCTTTCTTGAGTTCGATATGACCTTCGAGGTCCGTGGGAACCAGCGGCTCCTCCAGCCAGCGCAGGCCGTAGGGTCGGAGCCGCTCGGCGATTCGGATTGCAAACTCTACGTTGAAGCTCATGACCGGGTTGTACATAAGCTCGGCGTCAGGGCCGACGGCTTCACGGGCCTTGGCGATCTTCTCCTCAACGATGTTGAGTCCGTCGATTCCCTCGTCGTAGTGAGCAGGGTTAGACACCTTGAAGTGCTTGAATCCCAACTCTTTGGACCAGTCGAGGTCGTCTGATGTGCAGTAAACCAACGCCTTGTCTCGGCAGCGTCCGCCGATGAGACTGTATACGGGTTGGTCTAACAGCTTGCCTTTGAGGTCCCACAACGCCAGGTCTATCCCGGACTGTGCGACCGTCGCGAGACCGCCCGCGCCGAATCGCTGAGTCGAACGCCACATAAGGTCGTTGAGGTACTCCAGAGCCATGCAATCGCGGCCTTCAAGAAGCGGCCCGAAGTGATAATCAACCAGAGTCGCGGTCAATTCGCCGAAGGTGCTTCGGCCCAGACCCCATTTGCCATCCTCGGCCACAACCTGAATCCAGATTTGCTCGTTGGTGTTGGCGCCTGGCATGGTTCCGTGAAGTCGAGAAAATTCAGGATACTTGTTGATAGGCAGAGCGCGGCGGGCATGTGTGTTCCAATTCGGTCGACGCGACTCAGACTTGGGAGGCGTTCTAGGCATGTCTATTTCGACTGCCCTGATTTGCTTGATCTTCAATTATTCACCCTCACAGTTGTGTCTGTATCGATGAAGGGAGGCTATGCCCCTTCCCC
>Ga0208113_1000174_pt1 | contig 32187 bp, 32 predicted proteins | sample Knorr_S7_td_NADW_FD_185598 | JGI IMG/M metagenome (GOLD analysis project Ga0208113, IMG submission 185598) | Marine microbial communities from Southern Atlantic Ocean transect - Knorr_S7_td_NADW_ad_2505m_LV_A (SPAdes) (version 2) | ecosystem: Environmental > Aquatic > Marine > Oceanic | place...
CAGCGAGACGTACATGTAGTAAGCCATCGGACCACCTCCATCCAGGGTGGGATTATTTCTGCCGTGAGACCGGTCAGAGGCCTAGATGATACGCCTTGTTGGCCGCGTCTTTCAGTTCGGTCCGGAAATCGGGATGGGCGACGGCGATAAGCTCCCCAGCCCGTTCCTTGATGGTCTTGCCCCGGAGATGGGCGATGCCGTGCTCCGTCACGACGTAGTCCACCATGGTCCGAGGGACGGTGACCACCGCGCCTTCCAGAAGCATCGGCAGGATGCGGGAGACCCTCTGTCCTCCGACCAGACTGGTTGAGGGCAGCACTGATATACAACGGCCTCCGGGGGAATAGTTGGCGGCGATGGAGAAGGCGGTCTGCCCGCCCACGCCAGTCCAGACACGGGGGCCAATGGTCTCAGACGCGACCTGGCCGGTCAGGTCAATCTGAAGCGCGTTATTGATGGCGACCAGATTGTTCTGCTGAGCAAGGTAGCGCACGTCGTCGACATAGCCGAACTGATACAGCTCATACATCGGGTTGCCATCGATCATGGCTAGCTCGTCTTCGGGGACCAGGGCGATGCTAGCAACAACTTTGCCCTTATGCAGCGTCTTGTACTTGCCGGTGACTACGCCTTGTTCCACCAGTTGGGCCACCCCTCCGGTGATGATTTCGGTCTGCATGCCCAGGTCCTGCTTATCGCCCAGAAATGCTGCCATCGCCGAGGCTACGGTGCCGATCCCAATCTGGATGGTGTCCCCATCGTTGATCAGTTCCGCCGCAACCAGCGTGCCGACGACCTCGGTGACCATGTTCTCTTCGTCCGTGCGCGGCGCAACCGGCATGGTTCCCGTTGCTTGTTCTGCCTCGCACATCCGGTCGATCTGTGAGATGTGGACGTAGTTCTCGCCTCCGGTCCGGATGAAGTTCTCGTGGACCTCGGCGATGACTATCTTAGATGTCCGGCAGTAGGTTGGGGAGAAGAAGACGCCGGGCCCGAAGCTGCAGTAGCCATTGGCGTCGGGAGGCGAGATCGGAACCATGAACACGTCGGGATCCTGCAACAGGCCGGCCGGTATGTCACCTTCGCGCCAGACGGCGGTGGGGAAGTAGCCCACCCGTCCCTCATTGACCATGTCCCGATCGAAGGGTGTGGCGTAGAGGTCGTGCAGATCGAACACATCCTCGTCGCCCTCGCGCACCCAAGAGAAGAGCGGCGCCGGGTGATCGATCCGGACTCCTTCCAGTTCGCCTCTCCGGGCGTAGAGGGCTTCACATAACGTATATGGCGTACAGTTGATGATGCCGACCGACACTTGATCGCCAGGCTTCACCACCGAGACGGCTTCCGACGGAGTCATGAGCTTGCTTCCGGCCATATCGCGCCAATTCATCACTGCGCCCCCTTACACCTTTGACTTAAAAACGGTGGTCAATAATGCCCCGGTAGGTAGATACGTATTGAGTGAATGTTTGATGCAATCAATTGCTGAAACTGATTATAATCTCTTAGAGTTCGTCAAAATGTTTTGGTATACTACCAACGAATACTGAATATCCGCAATCGAGCCTGCCTGCTACGGGCAGACACCGAGCCATATTTTGGCAACATGATGGAGGCCTGCTGTGGAAGAGATCCCCGACGGCGCCCGCACGGTCCACACGGACTACGACACGGTTTATCTCCGGGACCATGAGCCTGAGGCGCACGACCTGCGCCGCCTCTACGAGAATGCCAAGCGGGACCAATGGAACGTATCCACCGACATCGACTGGAAGCAACCGGTGGACTTGGACGAAGGTTTCGTTGCCGACGGCCTGATCGACATTCACGGGACCAAGTTCTGGGACAAGATGAACAACAAAGAGAAGGGCGAGATGAACCGTCTCTTCTCTGCTTGGAGACTCAGCCAGTTGTTCCACGGAGAGCATGGCGCCGTGTTGGTCTGCGGGCAATTGGCCAATGTTCTGCCGTCGGCGGATAGCAAATACTTCATGGCCACACAGGTGATGGATGAAGCCCGCCACACCGAATTTTTCCAACGCTACCTGGGTGAACGCGTCGGAAAGGTCTACGAACAAGCGCCGGTCGGAAGAGAACTTTTCGATTACATCCTAGCCGACCCTCGCTGGTACATAAAGACCATCGGTCTACAACTCGTGGGCGAAACGTTCGCAGTGGCGTTGTTCAAGATGCTCTCCGAGACTGCCAAAGACGAATTGCTCCGCTATGGCTGCAAGATGATACTGCGGGACGAGGCGCGGCATATGGGGTTTGGCATGCTCAGCCTTCCGGAGCAGGTGAAAGAGATGGACGCCCAGGAGCGCCAGGAGATGGAGGAATTCACCATTTACTTCCTGCGCAATACCCTCACGGGCGGGTTCCCCAAGGAAGCCTACTTGGACATGGGCTTCAACAAAGCCGAGATCAAGGAGATACGCGACTTGCGCAAGGAGAAGGCACAGAGCGCCGATTTCGCCATGTTCCGCTCCTTGTTCAAGAAGGAGATGCACACCACCCTCGTTAACAACTTGCACAAGTGTGGTGTACTCAGTGAGAGCATGAAGGCCAGCCTGGAGCAGGAACTTCGCGTGAATGTCAGCGAAGCTCTGGCGGCCGATTAGTCCACGAAAACCTGTTCGGGCGACACTATCAGTCGATGGAATTGAACAGCCCCCGGTTCGTTACCGGGGGCTGTTTGTTTGACCAGCCCGAAGGCTGGTGATAGTGTTCGCCCATAATTCGTAGCTATTGAGTCTGGAAAGCCGCTTTTTCCTGACTCGGCGCCCTTGGTTGGAACCCATTGTCGAAATTTACGACCACCGTCATTCGCGCAGGCCAACCCCTCTCCGTATTTCAGTATCGCAATTACTCGTTCGTCTGGGCTTCAACCACCCTCGTGACCATCGGCAGCCAGATGGAACTGGTGGTCATGGGATGGTTTATCCTCACCCTGACCGATTCTCCGTTCTTGGTGGGGGCCATCGCCGCGGCCCGGATGTCTCTGAACGTAATGGCCCTATTCGCCGGCGCGCTGGCAGACCGGATTCCCCGCCACCGGATCTTGTCCACCGTGGAATTCATGCTGTCCGCCACCTCCGCGGTGATGCTGCTATTGGTGTTTAGCGGTCGATTGGAAACCTGGCACATATTTGTGATTGCCGTGGTCGGCGGGATGATGGGGGTGTTTCAGATGCCCTCTTCCCAAGCACTAGTTGCCGACACCCTGCCTGAAGACCGCCTCGGCAACGGAGCCGCGTTCAACACACTGGGCAGGACCATCGCCATGCTTGTCGGGCCTTTGGTGGGCGGAATTTTGTTCAAGTCCTTCGGGCCCAAAGGATCTTATATGGCAGTCGCTTCATTGTATTTCGCCAGCGGATGGGTTGCGCTGTATATTCGATCAACGAGCAGAACTGCTCCCCGAGCCAAGGAATCCGTTATACGCGCCGTCATTGGAGGATTGAAGTACGTCAAAGGACAACCGGCTCTCTGGGGCACTCTGGTATTGGCATTGATAATTGAATCATCAGGGTGGACGTTTCATACAACCCTGATGCCGATATTCGCCCGAAACGAATTGGGCGCCGATTCAGCCGGGTTGGGGTTCCTGTTGTTCGCTTTCGGACTAGGGGCGTTTGCCGCGTCGGTGGGTTGGGTGATTATCGGGAATCAGCGCCACGTGGGCAAATTGATGATTGGGTCGGTGGTTGTGTGGCACATCAGCATCTTGGTTTTCTCCACCTCTGAATCGTTTTACCTGTCCATGGCCATCGTGGCGGTGACGGGGGCAGGCTTCGCGTCAACTCAGGTATTCATACTTTCGGCGTTGTTGGGCAACGCCCTGCCTGAATACCGGGGGCGCGTCATGAGCTTACGGTCGTTGGCAATCTACGCCTTTGCCTTGGGCAGCATGTCTTCGGGAGCCATGGCCGGCCTATGGAGCGCGCCCAACGCCGCAAGGGTCGTCGGGACCATGGGCATCGTCCTGGTGCTATTGCTGGCCGTCCTGGCTCCCAAATTTCGGAAGATTTAGGGACTGGCTTAGTCCTCGATCTCCAGGATCATCTCAATCTCGACGCACGCCTGGTTGGGCAGGGCGGCCATGCCGACGGCAGACCTGGCGTGGGCCCCGGCGTCTCCGTATAGCTCACTGAGCAGGTCGGTTGCTCCGTTGGCGACCAGGGGTTGCTGGCCGAAATCGGGTGCGCTGTTTACCATGCAGAGCAGCTTGGCTACCCGTTTCACTTTGTCCAGGTCGCCGATGACGGTTTTGACATCGGCCAAGCAGGACAGAGCAGCGCTCTTGGCGCCTTCGTAGCCCTGCTCCACGGTTATATCGGCGCCCAACTTGCCCCGCTGCTCCGGCCCGGCCGTGTGCCCGCCGACGAACAAGATATTGCCAACCCTGACGGCGCCGGCGCGGCCTGGCGGGGGTGTCCCGGCGGCAGGCAATTCCAGTCCCATAGCCTTCAGTTTGTTCTCGATCTCCATGTTGATACTCCTATATTAGTGATCTTTATTTGGGCCAGACATCGGGAAGCGATGTTGCCAGCCATTGCGCCAGGGCGGCGTTTACCTCCGCCGGCTTCTCCTGGGCGATCCAGTGGCCGCTCTGCACCACCTTAGACGTCAGATCGGTGCAATGCTCGCGCATCGGTTCGGCCAAGCGCGAGTCGATGCATTCGCAGGTGAAGTCATACTCGGCAGCAATGAAGAGTATCGGAATCTCCAGCACACCACTGTTCATCGCCCTATCGGCATATGTGGCGTTCGTTTCATGATTCATGTAGAACGAGCTGGGTCCGAAAAAGCCGTTCCGCGACAAGGCGTCCGCGTAGGCAAAGAGATCAATTTCGCTGATTACTTTGTCATCGCGGGGGACGTCCGGGGGTTCTGCTGCGCCCCTGAACCAGCCACCGTCCCGGCGGACGTAGGCGGTGCGCGACGGTTTTTCCTTGCTCGCCGGGTTCCCACCGCGAAACAGAGCTTTGATTGCATTGAACGGATTCGCATCGAAGGGCGCGATGGCGGCGGCGAAGTTCTCTTCGTAGAATCCTTGGTACTCCCACTGGCCCAGGGGATATTCGTCTTTAGGATAGATGTCTCGGTTTATCAAGCCGACGCAGGCGTCGAGGCCTCTTTCCAGCGTGTAGTAGGGGACGCAAAGGTTGGCGACGCCGTGACACCGGTCGGGATGGTGGCTGGCGATGCTCCAGACCACCGGCGACCCCCAATCGTGGCCGACCCAGATAGCTTTATTCGCTCCCAGAGCTTCCAGAAGGCCGATCATATCAGCGACCACGTTTTCCAGAGCGTAGTCTTCATGCCTGTCGTAAACCGTAGAACCGCCGTAACCCCGCAGGTCCGGTGCGATGGCCCGGAAGCCTAGTGAACCGAAACAGGGGAGTTGGTGACGCCAACTGATAGCCAGTTCCGGCCAGCCGTGCACGAAGATGATCAACGGACCATCCTCCGGCCCGGTAGCCAGGTAGGAAGTCTGATGGTCCCCGGTTTTAATCACATGTTCCGTTACGGTGGTTGAAGGCATGGTCCCGGTCCTGCTTTGGCCCAGCGGATTTTATGCAGCGTCGCGGCGACCGAGTGATGATAACCATCGGAGAATGAACTGGCAACCGGGTGTGCGAACCCGAGTATGTATCCCAAACAAAAAAGCCCGCTCAATTGAGGGGGCTTTTTCGCTCCATTAGGAATGTCGTGACAGGTTTCCGAGTTACTTGAACTTTGGGATCACCTTGTCTGACAGGATCCGCAAGGTGTTCGTGACCACCTCGCGGGGAACCGACGACGTCCAGTTGACCTCAAACATGATCTCGTCGGTGCTGTAGGTCTCCCGCAGGTCTTCGATCTTGTCGACCACCTCTTCGGCGGTGCCAAAGAGATTAACCTCGGCGGTTGTCTCGGGGCTGGCGGATCCGGCGTCGGTGCTGCCGATACCCTGCCTGCCACTGAAATATCTCCTGGCGAGGACCATAAGCTCATCGCTCAGGCGCTCGGCCTCCTCACTCGTGTCGGCCAACAGAGTGGGAATGCGGACCACGGTGGTTGGCTCGCCGGCGTGACCGGCGTCTTTCCAAGCCTTGCGGTAGCTCTTCACGTCTTCCCGCAAGATTGACGTGCCCCGGATATTGTGGGTGGAGCTCCCCGCTCCGATAGCAATCTTGTAACCCATCGTCCCCATGGGAACGAAGCTCTCCTGACTGTCCACGGGCAACAACATCTCCGGATAGGGCTTCTGGTAGGGCTTGGGGATGGAAAGGTAGTTCTCGTAGAACGCTGGGTAGTTGTAGTACTTGCCCTCGAACCCTGAGAAATGGTCCTCAGTCCAGAGTTGCTTCATGACTTCCAGGAATTCGAAGAAGTAGTCCCGGCGGTCGTCGGAACCGCGAGACCGCGCTCCCGCTCCGTAGATGAAACGGCCTTGGCTGACCTGGTCGACTATCGAGATTTGTTCGGCGGTCTGGAAGGGGTCATCCAGCATCAGATTGTCGAAGGCGTACCGTTCGTGAGGAAGCGCTCGTTCGGACAGTTCCTCCCCGGCCAGCTTCATTAACGGCCGGTGGATGGACGACCCGATCCTGAGGTTCTTGGTGCGCGCGGCGATGACCGCCGCCAACATCAGGACCTGGGGGTCCATGCTGGCCTGCGTGGAGAAGTGTCCTCCGCCAAGCCAGATATAGTCCCAGCCCATGGATTCGATGAAGTCGACTTGCTCGAAATTCTTCGTGTAAGCCTCCGATTCCAGCATCTCCCCACCGTTGAATTTCGGGTCCCAGGGCATCGTGCCGCCGGCGTATACGGCGTTCCAGGTGTCAAAAAGTCCAAAGTCCATAGTTTTTGCCATGATCGCTCCTCTTAGCTCGTTTGGTGGTTCGAGTCTACCACCCAATGCAAATGTTCCTTACTGATTCCCAATTTTTCTAGCGCAGTCCGGCCCCGAAGACCCATATCTATACACACCGAATATAACTGTGGATGCGATTTACGGCGCGTTGTCATGGAGCGCGTGCCACACCTTCTCGGCGGTTAATGGCGTATCCAAATGTCGTATCCCCGTCTCGGAGATCGCGTCCATCACGGCATTTACCACCGCCGGTGGGGCGGCAAGAGTGGGCAGTTCTCCGATGCCCTTTATCCCCAAGCCCGTTATAGGTGAAGGCGTTTCCATGGTCTCGAAGGTGAACGCGGGCATATTATCCGCCCTCGGCAATGCGTAGTCCATCAAGCTGCCCGCCAACGGTTGGCCCTCGGGGCTGTAGGCCATGTCTTCAAAAAGAGCCTGCCCGATGCCCTGGGCCACGGCCCCGTGGACCTGGCCCTCGGCCAGCATCGGGTTGACGATCGTGCCCGCGTCGTGGATCCCGACGTAGCGCAATATCTTGATGTGTCCCGTTTCCCGGGAAACCTCCACCACCGCCACGTGGGCGCCGAATGCGTAGGGGCTTTTTCCCAGGACGTGGTTGCCCTGGAAGTCTAAACCGGGCTCCTGTCCGGGCGGAAGGAGCTCTTCAGTGTGGGCCGCCTCGGCCAACCGGGCGAATGGAACGGTCTTTTGCGGCTCTTGCTGGCTGAAAGCGAGGCCGTCTTGAAGCGCCACGTCTCCCTGAGAGCAGCCGAGCAGATGGGCGGCGATGGCGGTCAGCTTCTCATGGGCATCTTCCAAGACCAACTGTAGTGAACTGCCGCCGGCGATCATGCCCCGGCTCGCGCCGGTGCCTCCGCCGGCGGGAAGGATGTCGGTGTCGCTGTGCAGGACCCGGACGTCTGCTGGGGTCACCCCTAGCATGTCTGCGGTCATCTGGGCAAATGTCGTCGCGGTGCCCTGGCCGTGGGGCGAAACCCCGGTGTGGACCGTCACCTCGCCAGACTGGTCGACCATCACTCTGGAGTGCTCGCCCAAGGTGATGACCTTGGCCCCGGAACCCTTGACCACCGTGGCGATACCCACTCCGATCAGCGAATCTCCGTCCTGGGGTTGGTTGCGGGACCGCTCCCGCCAACTGTCGTACTCTGAGATCTCCAGCGCCCGGGCGAAGGCGGCCTCGTAGTCTCCGGAATCGTAGGTTATCCCGGTGGGCGTGTCGTGAGGGAAGGCGTCAGACGCGATGAAATTCCTTCTCCTAACCACTGCTGGATCCAGGCTCAGGTCCAGGGCGATCAGGTCTACGGTGCGCTCCATGCAGAAAGCGGCTTCTGGCCCGCCGGCCCCACGGTAGGCGCCGGTTGGCGGTTTGTTGGTAACCACACCCTGCACCTCGACGGTCATCGCCGGAGTGCGGTAAGGGCCCGTCAGCCGGTGGGTGGTCAAGACCGGGACAGTTGGCGTTGAAAGGAAGAAATAGGCGCCAAGGTCGGCCACGATGTTGACCCTAATTCCCAGGATCGTACCGTCCGACTTAACTGCCGCCTCCAACTCGACACTGTGTCCGCGGCCGTGGAAAGCCGTCATGTTTTCCTGGCGGTTCTCGGTCCATTTGATGGGCCGCCCCAAGAGGATTGATAGGTATGGAATCACAACCTCTTCAGGGAACAGGCTGGCCTTCTCGCCGAACCCGCCGCCCACGTCGGGTGCGACCACGCGAATGCCCTCTTCGGTCCGGCCTAGCAGGTGGACCAGATGCTCACGTACCTCGTGAGGATGTTGGGTGGAATCCCAGACGGTGAGCAGGTCAGCTTGGGAGTCATAATCGGCGATCAGCCCACGCGGCTCCATGGGGGCGGGGGCGAGGCGCTGCACCTGGTAGGTCTGCCGCACCACGTGATCAGCTTGTGCGAAGGCTCCATCTAGGTCGCCCCCTCCATTCAGCGTCCGCAGCGACACGTTACTCCCTTGGTCGGGATGAATGATCATGGCGTCCGGTTCCAATGCCTCGTAAGGGTCCGTGAGGGCGGGCAGAATCTCATAGTCCACCACGATCTGATCCAAGGCGTCGGCGGCGGTGTATGGGTCTTCCGCGATGAGGACCGCCACGGCTTGGCCGACGTAACAGACCTTGTCTGAAGCGAGGAGAGGGTGCTTGGGAGGGCTGAATTCGTCGGCGCCGGTGTTGGTCCTGGTGGGGATCTCCACGGCCAGGTCCTGGATGTCGGCCGCCGTGAAAACCGCGACAACGCCCGGCAGGCGGGTGGCGGCGCTTACGTCGATGGAGCGGATATTGGCGTGGGCGTGGAGGCTACGGAGTACCACGGCGTTCAAGAGGCCCGGCAGCTTCATGTCGTCGACATATGAGCCCTGGCCGGTGAGTAGCCTGTGGTCTTCGAACCGTCTGACAGATTGGCCAACGTAGGTCATGATTGGGCCTCCTCGGACCAACGAGATGCGCCAGTCAATGGAATGGTGGACCCCAATTTTAGCCCTTCGGCGAAGGTCTACATATTAGCATTGATGGCGACTCGATTTCGCCAGGCCGTTCCGGTAGGTGATGGCGCGCTCTGTCCCCGCTATAATCAAGCGACGCAGAACCAAGGAGATGAGTCGAATGATCAAAGAGGGCGACCCGGCTCCGGATTTTACGGCTTTGGACCACACCGGCAACGAGGTCCGGTTGTCAGACCTGAAAGGCAAGAAGGCTTGGCTATGGTTCTTCTCATCTCCGGGTGGAGGCAATTGAACCCGCCACAGTTACGGGTACCGTGACAATTTCGCAGACTTCGCCGAGAAGAACGTCGTGGTCTTTGGTGTGAACGACCGGGATCAAGAATCGGTCCGCGCTTGGGTGGAGAAGGAGGGTCTTCCCTTCCCAGTGATCCTCGACCCAGATAGGTCCATCGCCATCGCCTTCGGCATGTCGAAGGCCGGGGATGAGCGCTACCTGGCCAATCCCGCCGAGGGCAGACGGCCCGCGGTGATCATCGGAGAAGACGGAGCGATTCTTAGACTGCTGCCGGACCTGGCCACGGTGGAAGGGCAGATCGAGGCTTTGGCCGGCTTGGTTTAGGGAAGTCGCAATTCGACAAGTAAAGGTATAAACAATGACCGCACAAACAGACCCAGACCTCGTCGGCAGGCTTGAGGAACTGGAAAGCCGGGTCCGAACATTGGAGGACACCGACGCCATCCGGAACCTCAAGGCGCGTTACGCCGAGTTGTGCGACGACAATTACAACCCGGACGGCATCGCTGCTTTGTTCGTGGAGGACGCCGTGTGGGAGAGCGGGGGTCTGGGCCGCTTCGAGGGCAGAGAGGCCATCCGTGGATTTTTCCAAGGCGCGTCAGAGATATTCACCTTCGCCATCCATTACAGCCTCAATGCTCAGATCGAGGTCACCGGTGACACCGCCAGGGCGCGCTGGTACCTGTTCATGCCCTGCACGGTGAGCGACGGCGACCAGGCCATGTGGCGGGCGGGCATCGACGATGAAGAGTACGTTCGGGTGGACGGGCAGTGGATGTTCAAAAGTAAGCGATCCACCGGGGTATTCAGCACTCCTTTCGACACCGGCTGGGCCAAGGTCCGTTCCGCATAATCCGGTAAAGAAAATTCGCCACATCATTGGTGTGGGTGAGGTACAGCTTGCTTGACCTTCTGATTAAAAACGGCCTCGTTGTGGACGGATCCGGTAATCCGGGCTTCTACGGGTCGGTCGGCGTGGACGGCGATACGCTGCATGTCTTTCGAGGAGACTCGTCCGGTTTGGAAGCCGCCCGGGTTTTCGACGCTGGCTCGAAGGTGGTCTGCCCTGGGTTCATCGATGTCCACGCACACTCGGGTCTCATGATTCTGGCCGAACCTGAGCACCACCCGAAAGTACGGCAGGGGATCACCACGGAACTGGTGGGAGTGGACGGCAACTCTTACGCGCCATTCACCTCCCATGACGACTTCTTGGCTTTCTTCGAATTGAACTCCGGCCTGGATGGCGCTCCTGAACTGCCCGGTACTTGGTCTACCGTAGCCGAGTATCTACGCATGTTTCACGGCAAAGTCGCCGTCAACATCGCTTACATCATCGGGAATTCGCCCCTTCGCATCAGCGCCGTGGGCTGGGACGAACGGCCGGCGAATGAATCAGAACGGGCGAATATGCGGGCGATGCTTCGCGAAGGCATGGAAGAGGGCGCATTCGGGCTCTCCACCGGGCTCGACTACCCTCCCGGAAGCTATTCGGACACGGCTGAATTGGTGGAACTGGCATCGGAGGCGGCACGCCTGGGTGGGATCTATCACACCCACCTGCGTAATACCCTGGGAGACCAGTTCTTGGACCCGGTGAAGGAGGCGCTGGAGATCGGCCAAAGGGCGGAGATTCCCTGTCATCTCACCCACTTCTACCAAAAGCTGACCCATTCGGGTAGCGCCCGGCGATTGTTGGAGCTGGTCGATTCTGCCGTCGCCCAGTCGCAAGACGTGACCATGGACTGCTTCCCCTATTCCTACAGCAGCACCCGTCTCCTGATTCTGATTTCGGCATGGGCTTTCGATGGAGGTCCGGAGAAACTCAAGGCAGTCCTGGGCTCCGATGATGGGCGGGAGCGACTGCGCCGGGAGATGCGGCCCCGCAGCGGCTCTTATAACGATTTGATGCTGACGTATTTCAAGCAGCCCCATAACCGCCAGTATGAAGGGAAGTCCATAGCTGAGATTGCAAACATGATGCAGAAAGGTGAAGTCGATGCCATATGCGACTTGCTTTTGGATGAAGACCTTCAGGTCTCATATGTTTCTCCAGGGCCCAACCCAACAACCCTGCCCGACTTCATGACCCATTCCCGGACCATGGTGGGCACCGATGCCGTTCTCCTGGGTGAATACCCCAACCCGCGCACCTATGGGACTTTCCCGACATTATTGGCGGAATACGTGCGCGAAGAAGGCAAGTTGACCCTTGAAGAGGCCGTCCGGAAGATGACATCAATGGGAGCCCACCGCTTGGATATTCGAGACCGCGGAATGTTGCGCGACGGCATGAAGGCCGACATTGTGGTGTTCGACCCAAATACCGTGAGATCCCCGGCCACCCTGAACGAGCCAAAGCAATTCCCGGTGGGCATAGAATACGTCCTGGTGAACGGCGCCGTTGTCGTTGACCAAGGTCAACACACGGGAGCGCTGCCCGGCCGCGCTCTGCGCCATGGACAAGCCTAGTCAGTCTCAGACATTTTAGGAGCTCCAATGAAGTTCGGATATTTCAACCAACTCCAGATGCCCAAGCCGTGGCCGGAGAACGGGGAGGTCTTGCTCTATAAAGAGGCGATGGAGCAGGCCGTGCACGCCGAATCCATGGGGTTCGACTACTACTGGCAGACGGAGCATCATTTCTATCCGGAGATCGGTCACAGCTCAGCTCCGGAACTGTTCCTGGCCGCCCTGGCCCAAAACACCTCCACCATCCGCTTGGGACTGGGCGTGGTGGTGCTGCCCTGCAACCACCCCTACCGCGTGGTTGAGTACGTATCTACTCTGGACCTGCTCTCCGATGGAAGGGTGGAGTTCGGTACCGGAAGGGGCGCTTCTCCCTACCATATCGAGGCTTTCGGAATCACCTCCGACCAGTCCAAGGAGCTGTGGGACGAATCGTTGGACGTGATCTGCTCCATGTTCATGAATGACCCCTTCCCCGGTTGGCAGGGCAAGTGGTACCCCGACCTGCCCCAACGCCACCTGGTGCCCAAGCCTGTCCAAAAACCCCACCCTCCCTTATGGGTGGCCGGAAGTCAGCCGGCGACGTATGCGCATGCAGCTCGGAAGGGGCTGGGAATCTTAGGTTTCAACGGCGCCGAACCAGACGAGGTCCAACCGTCCATCAAGGCCTACCGGGAAGCCTCGGTTGGCGCCGTTCCTGTGGGCGGTTATGCCAACCATCAGATCGCGATGTTCACGATGGCCAACATCGCCCAAGACTACACAGTAGGCCGTGACCTGGCCTGCGCCGCGGCCCGGTGGTACGCGGGCGACAACGATTCCGAGTTGCAGAAAGTGCGGTTCAGCGGTCACACCGGCGAGTACTACGAGGGCCAACAGGCGGCGGGAAGACGGCCTGGAGTACGCGAATCTGTCCTCAAGAGATCGGACGACGATCTGATCAATGACGGCTTGGTGATCGGAGGCGACGTCGACTCCGTCTGCCGTGGCGTGGAGCGGTGGGCGAACCTGGGCGTGGACCAGCTATTCTTCATGATACAGGCTGGCAACACCACCCACGATGAAGTCATGCGGGCGTTGGACTTGTTTGGCTCCAAAGTCTTGCCCAAATTCAGCTAACCGAGAACCATCAAAAAAGACCGTCGCGAGAGGAACGCTAAATTCAGATGCTAGGAGGGCCGACAGTGGCTAAAGAAGAACGGGAGTTTTTCCACCATGACAGCGTTTCTTGGACGCCGGTGGCCGCGGATTCCGGGGCGGCTGGCGAGGGCATGACGGAGAAGATCCTGAATTTTGACCCCGAGGCCGGTGTTTCAACCAGGATGCTCCGGTTTTCGCCCGGCGTGGTAACTGACGTAGTGATCACTCACGACTTCTGGGAAGAGGTTTACATAATCGAGGGCGAACTAACCGACAAAAGAATCAACCAAACGTTCACCAGCGGCATGTGCGCCTGCCGCCCCCCAGGCATGCCCCACGGGCCGTATACGTCGCCAGTTGGTTGCACGACTTTTGAGGTGCGGTATTACCGGAAGTAGGTGCCGGGCCAAGTGGGGATTCACACCGTATCAACCAATGCGGTATGAGAGTTGTTGGTCGACGTGCCGGAACCGGTGCCAAGAAAGCTGATTGTCATCTTGGGCATCTAGAGGTCTCCGAACCCTGGAATGGTTGGGTGTGGAATATTGAAAGACTGGCTCAGACCACCGCAGGTATTAACTGCTGACAGTTATCTGGTCCAAGTCGGCGGCTGCGGAGGTAGGGCCTTGGTAATGTTTCTTGGCATCGTCAATCAGGGGTTGGGGGTCGGCGTCAAACTCCGAGTCCAAGTGGGTTAGAACCAACTGGGCTACGCCAGCCTGAGCGGCGGCCCGGCCGGCATCACCGGCGGTTGAGTGGCCGTGGTGTTCGGCGTAATCGCTCTCTTCGTCCGTCCGGAAAGCCTCGTGTATCAGCAGCCGCGCGCCTTTGGCGGCCTTGACCAATTCCGGATTAAATCGAGAGTCCCCTGAGAAGACCACAGACATGCCTCCGGAGATCACCCGCCAGCCCACGGCGCCGGAGATGTGGACAGCATCGAAACACGACGCGGTGGTGGTTGGCCCCAGGTCTATCTGCTCGCCGGGCGCCACGACGGTCCAGCGCAGCAATTCCCGCCCTTCGAAGTTCTTAACGCCTTCGTGATTCACCTCGGCCACATTCAGGTGGGCGGCGCTGAACATCTTCATCGCCCACTCCAAGACTTCTTCGGGGAGATAAATATCCAACGGCGGCGCATCCTGACGTGCCAAGGCCCGCGCGTGCTGAATGAACAGTAGGCCGGACATGTGGTCCGGGTGTTGGTGGGAGAGCAAAACCTTGTCGTACCCTTCCACCGGGATGCCCAATGCCGTGCCGCCACGGGCCACCCAATTCCCGGAACTGGTGTCGATCAGCAGACGGGTGCCGTCGTCACAGTCATAGACGAGGGCGGTGTGGGCACGGGTGGTAGAGGTGCCTGACCCCGTGCCAAGAAAACTGATCTTCATCTCGGGCATTTGTTAGTCTCCGGGTATCTAAAAGCGGGCTGAGTATGGGTCCGCTTACTGGTGGTCTTGCGGGTGGGCCTGTTCTCTCAGCAGGCTGAGGGACTTCAGCACCGGCGTGTCGGTAAAGCTGAATAGCACTGCCGGCTCGGTGGCGGATGCATTCACGTGCTCGTGGTAGGTCCATCCGGGCACGCAGAACACGTCCTTGGGCTCCCAGTCCATCTTCTGGCCTTGGACCACGGAATGACCCTGCCCCTGTACGACGTGGTAGATGGTCCCATTGGTGTGGCGGTGGGCTTTCGTGCTCTCGCCTGGCCGCAGCATCTGGACGTGGCAGGCGATGGTTGGCATCACGGGGCCGCCGGTGTTGGGGTTGGTGTACTCCATCATCACGCCGTCGAAGGGGCTGCCGTCGACGTTCGGCGCCAGCCGTTGCAGCGCAGCCCAGGTCTGGTCCCAAGGGTAGCGCATCAGCGGCGAATAGCTTTCCTTGGAGTCTTCTTCCCAGGTTGGCCGCAGAGTGCCAACGCCGTATTTGGCGGTGGACGAGTCGATGGGCTCGGTCACCGGTTGCACATCCTCAGGATACGGCTCGAAGAAAACCGCCTCCAGCAGGTGGACCAAGGGTATGTCCAAGCCGTCTAGCCAGATGATCGGTTCACCCGACTCGTTGCCGTGGTCGTGCCAGGTCCAGTTGGGGGTCAGTATCAGGTCTCCAGGCTCCATGGGGATGCGGTCCCCGTTGACCGTTGTGTACCCGCCGTCGCTGTTGATGATGAATCGCAGGGCCGAAGGCGTGTGCCGGTGGGCCTTGGCTGCCTCGCCCGGCATGACGATCTGTAGGCCCGAAAAAAGGCTGTTTGTGGTGGCGATCCGGTCCTTGATGCTGGGGTTAAGGAGCATCAAGACTCGCCGCTCGGCGTCTGCTGTGCCAATGAGTTCCCCAGCGCGCAGGGCCCTGGGTTCCAGGTCTCGCCAATGCCAGATGTAGGGCGATGCTTTGCTGACCGGCTCAGGGATCAGGGCAGTTTCCTGCACCTGCCACAATGGGGCCAGACTGAAGCCCTCCAACTCGCGGTAATATTCTTCTAGGACTTCCGGGGTCGCCTCGGCGCTGGAATTTGAAAGCATTTTTCTGCTCCCTGGGGTGATTAGCGATGATTCCGGGGCAGTGAGTCCAAATGGGTCTGAAGAATCGTAATTTCGACCCAGAGCTATGTCAATGTCATTAACAGGAGCCGGGGCTATTCTAGGCGCCGGCGCGGTTATTCTCCCATTCGGCTAGCCGGGCTTCCAGCGAGTGCTGGCGGAGTGCCATGGTCAGGTCGCCCCGGGTGCGCTCCAAGACGCCGCGCATGGCGTCGGTGTTGTGCCGTAGGCCGCTGGTGACGCCCTCTGGGAAGTCGATGGTCACCAGCACGCCGTACATCTCGTCCATGACGTCCATGAACTCTTGGCAACCGTCCACGGCGTCGCGGCGCAGGGCGTCCAGGATGTACCGGCGCAGTTCGCCGATCACCTCCGCCATGCCGTTGATGTAGGCTGCGGCGTCCACTCTCAGGTCTTTGATCGTCGGAATATCGGCGCCGGATATGACTGCCAGCGTTACATTGGCCTCGGTGAATTCTTTGCGGGCATCGTTCATGAACCCCGCATTGAATATGGAGGGGCTGTTTTCCCTGATGTGGTCCGCCTCTCGAAGTCTGGCATCGCCCTTGCCGATTAACTCCCGGGCGTCGTCGTAGGCGCCACGGTGGACGGCCCGAATGGCGTTGGCTGAGAACCGGATCACTTCTCTGGAGACTGATAAGGCTTGCTCCCGGTCGCGGTTCCGTTCGGTGAGTTCATCGATGACCGAAGTCCCGATCTGGGATAGGTCCGCGCTGTATCGCGAAGGCATCAGATTCGTCCCCCAGCTACTTCCATTAAATCCGCCCACCCGCCTCTTCGATAACCTTGACCAATTTGGCGGCGGCAGCTTCAGGCTCGGCGGCAGATCCGACGGCAGCAGTAACACAGATGGCGTCAACCCCAGCCTCGATGACCGGCGCGGCATTCTCGGCGGTGATGCCTCCGATCGCGACCAGCGGAGTCTGCGCGGCGTCCCGGGCCAGCAACAGCCGTTCGATACCCTGGGGCGGGCGGCCTACGCCCTTGGTGTCGGTATGGTAGATTGCCCCGAAGGCCACATGATCAGCCCCAATGCGCTCAGATTCCACCAGTTCTTCTATCTCATGATTGGACCGCCCCAATACCTGGTGCGGAGCCAGCACCTGCCGGGCCTGTTCCACGGGCAGGTCGGTCTGGCCGACGTGCAACCCCGCCGCGCCGACTATGGCGGCGACATCGGCGTGGTCGTTGAGGATCAATGACGCTCCGGCTTCCGCGCAGAGTTTCTGCAGATCGTGGGCCAGGGGCAGGGATTCGCCTTTGTCCCGGAGCTTGTCTCGTAGTTGTAGCATCCGCGCCCCGCCCTGGATGGCTGCCCGGGCGATGGCGAAGGGGTTCCGGCCGCCGGTTACCTGAGGATCGATAATCACGTAGAGACCCCGCACCATGTCCGCCTTCTCCCGGCGCACAGTCGCCCCGAGTTGCGCGGTGAGGTCATTTAGGATGCGGCTGACTCCAGACACCGTTTCCCAGCCCAGAGGATTGGCGGAGGATGACTCATCCAGATTGGCCAGCAGTTCTGCAGCAGCGTTGACCAACTCCAAGGTCTGCTGGGCCGTGGTGGGAGGGCCGTCGTCGGTCTCGGCCATCGCGCCTGCGGCGGGCATGGAAGGAATCATTTCACGCAGAGTTTGCAATGCCGGTGCGGGCGAGTGGGCCGGCGGGACGAACCGGGAGGCAGCTTCTATGCAATGGAAGATAACCTGATAATGGCTTTGGCCTGGGCTCGTCATCGTTCCAGACCTTTGGGCGTTTCCCCGGCGCGGGCGGCGTGGATGTAATAGTGAGGCGAGCGGTGTTGGCTGCCCGGTCCGAAACTCTCGTGTACGGAGCCTGCAGCCTTGCCCGTGGCGAAGGTCTGGCAGCGGGATTGATATATTGGCATTTGGTTCATTATGAGAGGCGTCAGCTAAGAGTTCTTGATATCCCGGCGTTCCCGGTTGAAATCGGGAGTTGTTTGGCCACCCATTTCCTTCTTGATCCGGCCCATGTATTTGTCGATGCTGGCTCCGCTGCTCTCGTCCACATCGCTGGTGGTCTCACGGCTGGGCGCCCAGTTGAGGCTGTTGCCCCACGAGGGACGGAAGGAAAATTTAGAGATTAGCCGCTGCACGTTCACGCTTTCGCAATGCTCGCAGGACGGCTGCTTGTCGTCGGACGCAGTTCGGACCAATACTGACGTTATTTCTTGGCAGTCGCCGCAGCGGTATTCGTAGAGAGGCAAAAGTTCAGTCCAAATCAGGCAAGGTGTGCTGCTTCATGATCGTGGGATACATTTTAGCATGAGCCAAGCTGGCGGCGTCCCTCTGTCCATGTAACCGTTCGTCCTGTCCTTCCGGGGAAGGACTCGAATGGCGCGCACAAGTCAAGTATTTGTTTAAGGGAAACGCGGAAAATCCTCAGCGGTTGTTCGACGGGCTCACCACGAACGGTCGTGCTTCCTACGGTTACCATTGATTGAGAGGCCATTACCGACTCCCGTCAGGCGCGCGGACCAGGATTGGCTAATGTATAATGCGGCCACCTGAGGAGATGGTTTTCAAGGCTAACAGCGACCGCCGACTGGGGGTCGCGAGTCTCCCCGATGTTTCGTGCGAAATTCCGAGGTGCCTTCATGGCGGATGAACAAGCCCACACGATTTCGATGTTCGGAGACGAAGCGGATGTAACTGGGACTCCGCTCAAACCGGCTGTGCCGGCTCCCAAAGAGCGTGAACCGCTGCTGATGATCATGGATGGGCACGCTATGGTCCACCGGTCGTTCCGGGCCATATCCACCCAACGGCACCTAACAGTGAACGCCACCGGAGAGGATGTGACTGGGGTTTACGGGTTCGCCAATGTGTTCCTGCGGGCGCTGAACGAGTGGAACCCCACCTACTGCGCCATCGCCTTCGATGTATCCGCGCCCACCTTCCGTCACAAGCAGTTTCCCGAATACAAGGCCCAGCGGGAGTCCACGCCCGAGGAATTACGGCCCCAATTCGGCCGGGTTAAACAGCTAATGGAAGCCTTCGGCGTGGCCGTATTCGAGTTGGAAGGCTGGGAAGCAGACGACGTCATTGGAACGCTTTCCGCCCAGGCAGAGAAGATGGGTCTGGACTCGGTCATCCTCACCGGCGACCGCGACACCTTCCAGTTGATCTCACCCAAGGTCAGGGTCGACCTGGCGTCCAGCATCCAGGACCGCAAAGTCTACGACGAAGAGGCTTTGGAGGAACGCTATTCGGGACTCACCGCCGCCCAGCAGACCGACTTCAAGGCGCTGCTTGGCGATACTTCCGACAACATTCCGGGCGTCCCCAAAGTTGGAGAGAAAACGGCCATCGCGCTGCTCAACGACTACCAGAACCTGGAGGGAATCTACGAACATATCGAAGAGGTGACGCGGCCTAGCGTGAAACAGTGCCTGGAAGAATTCAAGGACCGGGCTTTCTCCAACCGGGAACTTATGACCATCGACCGTGAAAGTCCGGTGGAACTCGACCTGGAGAAAGCTAAGTTCGGAGATTTTGACCGGAACGCGGTGGTCCAGTTGATGACCGAGCTTGAATTCTTCACCGTTATCCCCCGCATCCCGGAGACCGGCGGCTCTCAAGAGACTTCTGAAGCCGTGGCGTCGCCGATACAGGCTCCGGGCGAGGGCGCTGACTACACCGTGGTGCAGACCAAGGAGCAATTGGAGCAGATGCTAGCTGCGCTGCACGACGCGGGCAGTTTCTCCTTCGACACCGAGACCACGGGGCTGGACGCGGTACAGGCGGGGTTGGTGGGCCTAAGTTTCTCGACCGCCCCATCCGTGGCCTGGTACGTGCCCGTAGGCCACCAACAGGGCGAACAACTGCCCATTGAAGAGGTATTGGCGGCTGTGCGCCCACTGTTCGAATCGCCAGAAATCAGCAAATGCGCCCACAACGCCAACTACGACATGACGATTCTGGCTAGCCACGGAATCGAATGCCAGGGGGTCGATTTCGACACCATGGTCGCCGCCCATCTCCTGAGCCGGGGCCAGTTGGGACTCAAGAACCTGGCGCTAGACGTGCTCGGCCAAGAGATGACTCCGATAAAAAATTTGATCGGCACCGGCCGTAAACAAGTTACGTTCGACCAGGTGGACATCGCTCAGGCAGCGCCCTACGCTGCGGCCGACGCTGATATGACCGGCAGGCTCCGCCTGGCTTTCGAGGAACCGGTTGCCCGGGAGGGTCTGAGTTCGCTGATGACCGACATGGAGATGCCGCTGGTCCCCGTGCTGGTGACCATGCAGCGCCACGGCATCAAGCTGGACTCAGCCGCCCTGCGGGAGATGTCCGAGGACCTGAGGGAGCAGATGTTCCAGACCGAAGAGGAACTCTACAAGTCCATCGGCCATACGGTGAACATCAACTCGCCGCAACAGCTTAGCGACCTATTGTTCAACGAGATTGGCCTTCCCAAGACCAAACGCACCAAGACCGGTTACTCTACCGACGCCAATTCCCTGGAGGGGCTGAAGGGCCTGCACCCGGTGGTGGACCAGATTCTAGATTACAGACAGGTGTCCAAGCTCAAATCGACCTATCTCGACGCCCTCCCGGACATGGTGAACCCCGCCACCGGACGGGTGCATACCAGCTACAGCCAGACAGGCTCGGCCACGGGACGCATGTCCAGCAGCGACCCCAACTTGCAGAACATACCGATCCGCACTGAGATGGGCCGCCAGGTGAGAAGGGCGTTTGTCGCAGATGGCGCACCGGACTGGCTGCTGTTCTCCGCCGACTACTCGCAGATCGAGCTGCGGGTGCTTGCCCACATATCCCAGGATCCGGGTCTGCTGGAGGCTTTCCAACGGGGCGAGGATATCCACTCGTCCACAGCATCGTTGATGTTCGATGTCGCGTTGAACGATGTAGACGCCGAACAGCGGCGCATCGCCAAAGTGCTGAACTTCGGTGTGATCTACGGGCTATCGGCCCACGGAATCTCCATGCAAACGGGCTTTAGCAGGGAGGAAGGGGCGTCATTCATCGAGGCCTACTTCAACAAATACCCCGGCATCAGCGAATACCTGGAGCAGGTGAAGGTCAAAGCCAGGGCAGAGCAGTACGTCGAGACCCTGTTAGGCCGCCGCCGCTACCTGCCTGACATCAATAGTTCCAACTTCAACGTCCGGGGCGGCGCGGAGAGAATGGCCATCAACATGCCCATCCAGGGCACGGCGGCCGACATCATGAAGCTGGCCATGATCCGGGTGCAGGACCGGCTGGACGAAGAAGGTCTCCGCACCAAAATGTTACTGCAGGTCCACGACGAACTGGTCTTCGAGATGCCCAAAGAAGAGATGGACGCCCTGAAAGAACTGGTCTTCGACGAGATGCCGGCCGCCATGGATTTGGACGTAACCCTAAAAGTAGACGCCAAATGGGGCCCGACCTGGGGCGATATGGAGTAATATGTACCAATGTGGCACAAATTTTAACTATGTGCCATAATAGAGATTACTATGGCAGATGTGAAGCATCGTGAGGTCCGCGTAGGACCACAAGGAAGGCTGGTGATTCCAGCAAATATCCGCCGGGAGATGGGCATAGTTCCTGGCGAAATTTTGTTGGCCACCACAAAGTGCGGCCGGTTGTTGTTCGAGAGGCCAGAACAGGTACTGGAACGCTTGAAGCAGACCTTTGCAAATGTCCCTGCAGACATAAGCCTGGCAGACGAACTAATCGCCGAACGCAGGGAAGAAGCTCGAAGAGAATCTGAGGAATGACCCAACAGGCTGTCTTAGACGAATCGACATCTTTTGTATTGGATGCTTCGGCTTTATTGGCCTGGCTTCACAGAGAACCGGGATTGGAGATAGTCGAGGCCTCATTGGGCAGTTCCGTCATCTGCAGTGTTAACTGGTCAGAAGTCCTACAAAAAATCATCGCTCGCGGTGATCAACAGCCACAAGATGTCGGCGGGGACTTGGAGTTTCTAGGTTTAATCGTTATTCCGTTTACTGCCGGGGATGCAATGACGGCGGCGAATCTGTGGGCCGTTGGCCGCAACGTTGGCCTGTCGCTTGGTGACCGGGCTTGTTTGAGTTTGGCCCAACGACTTGGGTTACCAGCCCTAACTACAGACCGTGTATGGGAAACCTTAAGTTTGGGTATCGACGTGCGGTTGATTCGGTGAGCGCCGACGGATACTGGGCTCCAATTGGCTCTTGAGTCAGAGGTAAACATGGAACTCTACCGCAGCTTTATATTCGTGCCCGGCAACCGGGAGAACATGCTGGAGCGGGCGCGTAATTTCAGCGCCGACGTGGTGATGGTTGATCTTGAGGACTCCGTACCTTCCGGCGAGAAGTCCGCGGCCAGAGACATGGCCAAGCAGTGGGTGCCAACCCTGCGGCGCGAGGGCCAACGGGTCATGGTGCGGGTGAACTCCCTGGACACCGGCCTGACCCGCTCCGAGTTGGAGGCCGTCGTTTCACCCGATCTCTACGGCATCAGTCTGGGCAAAGTAGAGTCCACCTGGAATATCCGGGACGTCGACCGGATGCTGAGCGCCATCGAACCATTGGCCGGAGTGGCGCCTGGCTCGACCAAGATATCCGCCTGGGTCGAGACGGCCAGCGCATTGGTGGATGCCCGCGACATTGCGAGAGCCTCGCCCCGGGTGATCGCATTGTCTTTCGGCGCCGAGGACTTCACCAACGACATGGTGATCGAACGCTCCGACACCGGCGAAGAGGTACAGGTCCCCCGTTCATTGGTGCCCGTGGCTGCCAGGGCCGCGAACGTGGCGTCGCTGGATTCGCCCTTTGTGCTGTTCCAAGATCCGGACGCTCTACGCGCCGACGCCCAACGGGCTCGCCAGATGGGCTACACCGGAAAGCACGCCATCCATCCCGCCCAGATTGACATAATCAACGAAATTTTCAGCCCGTCGGATGAAGAAGTCGCCTACGCCCGGAAGATCATGGAGGCCTGGGAAGAGGCCGAAGCCGCGGGGCGGGGGTCTCTGGCCATGGACGGCCGGATGGTGGACGTGCCGGTGGTGAAACGGGCGCAGAACCTGCTCGCCTTTGCTGACGCCATCAAGGCCGGCATGCGCTAGGCGCGTTCTATCGTGAAAGACGAATTCGCGAAAACCGACCGTATCGTCTTGGAAGGCATGCGGTTCTACGGTTTCCACGGCGTGAACCCTGAGGAACGGGTGCTGGGGCAAGAGTATCTGGTCGACCTGGCGGTGGAAATGGACCTGACTCAGGCCGGTGCGTCAGACCGGCTGGAAGACACCATCAGCTACGCTCACATCTACCGCGCCGTGAGAGACGTCATGGAAGGCGAACCGCGAAACCTGCTGGAGGCCGCCGCCCAGTCGGTAGCCGACCGGATACTGTCCGATTTCCCAGTGGACTCGGTTTCCATCCGGGTGAAGAAACCCCACCCGCCCATCCGGGGCTCGGTGATCGAGAACGCTACCGTCGAGATATTCCGCCGGCGTCAAGATTAGATGGCTGGAGCAATGATATGAAGGTCCACGACTATCACGGGGGCAACTTGGAGCTCCAGGAAAAATTCGGCACCCGTAAACTGGCCGAAGCTTTAGCCAAACGGGCCACCGAGACGCTTGGCGCGGATGAGCGCAAGATGATCGAGGGCGCCAGCATGTTCTTTCTCGCGACTTGCGACGACCGGGGCCTGCCGACCTGTTCTTATAAGGGCGGAGAGCCGGGGTTCGTACGGGTCGTGGATGATAGGACGATTGCCTTCCCGAACTACGACGGCAATGGGAAATACCAGTCCATGGGAAACGCACTGCAGAACCCCAACGTGGGAATCCTGTTCATCGATTTCGAAGGCCAGGTGCGGCTCCGGCTTCAGGGAGTGGCTTCCATACAAGACAACGACCCGTTGTTGCCCGAGTACCATGAGGCGCAGTTCATCGTGCGTGTGCGAGTGACGGAGTCCTACCGTAATTGCCCGCGCTACATCCACAAAATGAAGATGGTCGAGACATCGGAGTACGTGCCCCAGCTAGGTCGGGAGACGCCCCAACCCGAATGGAAGAGCGCCTCGGACCTACAGAACTAGGTTTTGTCGAGGTCAATGCGTCCCCTCTCGTCATTCCGGCCTTCTGCGGAAGGACGGAATCCACTTCTAAATTCTGAGACCGTTCGTCCTGAGCCCGTTGAAGAATGCACGGTAATTCATGGTTGATGTCGAACAGATGGTTCGACGGGCTCACCGCGAACGGATGATTAGGGGCATTCTTCGAATTCTTTTCTAGGTTGATTAGCAATCGCACGGATTCCGGCCTCCGCCAGAATGGCGAAAAAGGCCCCGGAGCTTTCCTCCGGGACCTTTTTATTCACCGGGTCTGATCTGCCCAAAAGACCTACTCCGCGGCGGTAATGGTGATGTGGGACATGTAGGAGTCGGCGGTGCCGCCGTGCCAGTGGTTCTCGCCCTGTAGGACGTGGACCACGTCTCCCACGGTGATCTCCTGCTGGTGACTCTCGTCGGCCACAATGCCGATGCCGGCGGTGACCACTAGCATCTGGTCGCTCTTGTGGGTATGCCACCCGGTGCCGCAGCCCTTCTCAAAGTTGACGATGCTGCTGTTGAATGTCTTGCTGGCGCCCTCCGGCAGCAGGGGCTGCCTGGTGCGTTTGACGTCGCCGCCGGTCCAGCCGGGGATTGGCGTGGCGGTTTCGATGGGAACGATATCAACCTCGGCGATTCGGATAACCCTCATAAGTTCCTCCTGAGGTAGGCATGTGATTCAGACTTGAAATCCAGACAGGATAATACACCCGTAACGAGGCACAGGAAACATGCCGGGGCTATACACGAGCGATCGTTGGGGGGCCTCAAGGGGATCACCCAAGCGACCGATCAGGAACGTTCGCCCTTTGAGCCGGCCCGTGACTTTCCTACGGACGTATCGTGAAGCTCCACTTCGCGGTGGTCTCGCCTTCCCTGGGATACTGGCTCTCATAAAACCTTCCCACGATGTTGTAATCGCCCGCCGGCGCGGGAATACTTTCAGCACACCCCCAATTGTCAATAACACACTCCTGCTGGTCCCAGCGGATCAGCACAGCCTCTTCTCCAGGCAGTAATTCAGTGTCGCCTGCTAAGTCGCATTGGGTCCCTTGAGGGATGAGAAGTGCGCTTGTGGCCAGCTCCCTGATCTCTCCAAAAGATTCGATCCGACGGACCTTCAACGATTCGTCATTAAAACTCAGGTTGTAGCAGGCCGGGTAATAGGTGGTGTAGAAGTAACTGATGGGCCCGTTGTTCCTAATCGTAATATCCTGCCCCAGGGTGTAATTGTCCTGCACGACAAAGGTGATGGGCGACGGCGGTATCGTTGGGGTCGGTGCCATGGTCGGCGGTGGAGGATCCGTTGGGACCGGCACAGAAGTTGATGTCGCCTGTGGGCTGGGAGCAAGAGTAGATGTGGGGCGTTCGGTAGGGACTGCTTTAGGCGCCGCGGTTGGGTCGCAGGCAACAGCCAGGGCCATCGAAACGAAAATTATTCCCAAAAGCCTCCAAGTCTGTTTCACGATGCCGCCCTCCTAGGCCGAACTACCAGAGTTTTGGATCCGTATTACCCAATATGACGGAGGAGATGGCGATTTTGTTCCCGCTCATAGGGTGCCAGGCCGATGAGCGGGAAGTCGCCGTTGGTTGTTTGAGCGTGGGGATTGTGTTAACCTGAGGTTCGTTCAAAGACACAAAAATGAAGTATCATGCTGTCCTGCATTGAGCCTGGACGGCGATGAATGAGAAGAAGAAATGCGCTGTGAGATCTGTTTAAAAGCTGGGATGAGCGGCAACAATGTCAGCCACTCCAACCGCCACACCAAGACCCGTTTCGTGGCCAACGTCCACAAACAAACTCTGGTGCGTGAGGGCCAGACGGTCAAGGTCAAGATCTGTACCCGGTGCCTGCGCTCGCTACACAAATCTAAGAAAGTCCGAAAAGTCTTCGCCGCCCTCTAAGCGAGGAATTACCTGAAGAAGCAAAAAGCCCCTTCCCGATTCATCGGGAAGGGGCTTTTTTTGAGTCCCCAACATCCATCAGCTTTGGGCGTGTCAGCCCAAGATACACCCGCGCATACCCTTCATTGCGTCGGGAATGCTTTCGCGGTCATTGAAGATGGCCGAACCGGCTACCAGGATGGTCGCGCCGGCTTTTATCGAGTCCTGGGCGGTCCAGTCGGCTTTGATCCCACCGTCAACCTCGATCTGAGCGGCGTACTTTCCCTCGTCGATGATGCCCTTGAGCCGGCGTATTTTGTCCAGGCTCTGGGGGATGAACGACTGGCCGGATGCGCCGGGGTTCACCGACATCACCATGACCATGTCCAACAGGGGCAGGACATCTTCGACGGCGCTGATGGCGGTGCCAGGGTTGATGGCCACTCCAACCTGGTTTCCTTTGTCCTTGATGCGGGACACGGTGCGGTGCAGGTGACCGCAGGCCTCGGCATGGACCAGTATCTGGTCCGACTCCACCTTGGCGAAGGTGGACAGCAGGTTCTCCGGCTCTTGGATCATCAGGTGGATGTTCAGCGGCACGTCGGTGTTGGCCCGGATGGCGTCCACCACCACTTCTCCAAATGAGATTGCGGGCACGAAAACGCCGTCCATCACGTCCACGTGGATCAGGTCGGCCCCAGCGTCGGTGACCGCCCGGACCTGGCGGCCCAGGTCGGCAAAATCGGCGGATAACACCGACGGAGCGATGAGCACCCTGGCCTCAGAAACCATCTCCGGCAGCCTCCAGTATCTTCTTTGCTTCAATTAGGGCGGCGGCAACGCGGCCGGGCGCCGTGCCTCCAGGATTGTCCCGGGCGGCCGCGGACGACTCGGCGGTGATGTCATACACGTCCTCCTGAAAGAGGTCTGATAACTTCCGGTACTCGTTCAGTGACAGTTGCCGCAGGCTGATGTTCTCTTGGTCACAGTACTGGGATAGGGCCCGCATGATGCCGTGGGCCTCGCGGAAGGGCATGCCCTTCCCAACCAAGTAGTCGGCCAGGTCTGTGGCCAGCATCTGACTCTTGCCGGCCAGGCTCGAGACCCGTTCCTCGTTCAACTTCATGCCGGGCAGCATGGCCTGGAAGACGTCCAGGGTTGTCGTGAGGGTGTCGGCGGCGTCGAAGAAGCCTTCCTTGTCCTCCTGCAGGTCTCGGTTGTAGGTCAGGGGCAGGCCTTTCAGAGTTGTCAGCAGACCGATCAGGTCGCCGTAAACCCGGCCCGTCTTGCCCCGCGCCAGTTCGGCGAAGTCGGGGTTTCTCTTCTGGGGCATGATGCTGCTGCCCGTGGTGAACTCGTCGGCCAGCCGGATGAACCCGAACTCACTGCTGGACCAGAGGACCAGTTCCTCGGACATCCGGGAGAAATGCATCATGCAGAGTGATGCCGCGGCCAGGAACTCCACCACGAAGTCCCGGTCGGACACGGCGTCCATGCTGTTGGCGCTGATCCGGCTGAAGCCCAGTTCGGCGGCCAGGAACTCCCGGTCGGTCTGGTAGGCCACTCCGGCCAGGGCGCCGCTGCCCAGGGGCATGACGTCGGTGCGGTGGTGGCAGTCTTGGAACCGGCCGATGTCCCGTTGAAACATCTCGAAGTAGGCCAGCATGTGGTGGGCGAAGAGCACCGGCTGGGCCCGTTGCAGGTGGGTGTAACCGGGCATGACCACACTCTGATAGCGTCCGGCCAGATCAACGAGCGTGCCTTGTACTCCCCGCAGCCCTTTGGCTATGGCGACGATCGTCTCCTTGGTGTAGAGGCGCAGATCCACGGCCACCTGGTCGTTCCGCGACCGGGCGGTATGTAATCTTCCCGCCACCGCTCCGATGAGCTGGTGCAGGCGGCTCTCTATGTTCATGTGCAGGTCTTCCAGGACCGGGTCCCAGGGGAATTTCTCTTCCGTTATCTCTTGCTCGATCGTCTGCAAGCCCTGATTGATCTGGGCGGCGTCTTCGCTGGAGATAATGCCCTGCTTGGCCAACATCTTGGCGTGCGCCAACGATCCGGCGATGTCCTGTTTATACAGGCGCCGGTCGTAATCGATGGAAACGGTGTATCTGCTGAAATCAGCCATGGTAATAAGATGATAAACCCGCGCGGGTCGGGGCTCAAGGAATGTTATTGCGAATGAAGTTTAAGTTTGAGTGATTTCCGGAGTTACTCATCCGGAGTCCGACTTTTTATTCATTGCGTTTTGACGACGAATTTCCGCTGCTCGTATCCTTCGCATATCGCGGTCTAACTCGTTACCGGTCGCGACTTTAGAGTCTTAACCGCTGGATTTAAGCCTAATACGGAGATCACCGAGTTCGTTCCACAGATCAGGATTTTTGGGGTTGTTTTGTTTAAATATTTTCAACAACGCGTCTTTGATTGCTTTTTTAACAAACTCGTCCGATTCATTTTCTGATTGATAGACGAGGTCTTGAATTAGCTTTGGCAGAATATGCGCGGGCATCTCTACGACCGGTCAGCGCATACCCACCACGCGCACCCGGTGGTTGATGCCATCGGCGATGAACAGGTTGCCTTGCCTATCGATCCCGCAGCCGTGAGGGCGTTCCAAACCGGCGTCCGTGGCGGGGCCGCCGTCGCCATCGCCTCCCTGATGTCCGCCGGCGATGGTGGTTACAATGGCGGTCTTGACGTCGATGAACCGGACGGCGTTGTTCTCGGTGTCCACCACGATCAGATCGTCCCGGTGGTCACAGCGCAGTGCCTTGGGGGCTCCCCATAGTGCGGTCAACGCTGGCCCGCCGTCTCCGCTGTAGCCGAATTCGCCAGTACCGGAAAATATCGACATCACGCCGTTGGCGTCAACCTTGCGGACACCGTTGCCCTCTCTCTCTGCGATGTAGACGTTGCCTTTGCTGTCCACACACACCGCCCTGGGGCCCATGACCGAGGCTTCGGCAGCGGGTCCGCCGTCCCCGGCGCGGCGCTTCTCGCCGTCTCCAGCAAAAGTGGTGATGATCCCGGTGCTGAGGTCCAGACGGCGCACCCTTTGGTCCTGGATATCGGCGATCAGCAGTCCGCCATTGCCATCCAGATAGCAGTCGTTGGGTTCTCGCATCTGGGCTTGGCGTCCTGGGCCGCCATCGCCGCCGTACCCTGGTTCTCCGGTGCCGGCCACAGTGGTGATAATCCCAGATGCGGCTTCAACCTTGCGGATGGCCGCGTTGAACCGATCCACAATGTAGATATCACCGTTGGTGTCTACAGTTAGCGAGTACAGGTTGTCCATGGTTGCCTCGGTGGCTGGGCCTCCGTCTCCGGAGTAGCCCGCCTCGCCCGTTCCGGCCACAGTGGTGATCACCTGCGTGTTTTTATCGATGCGCCGGACGGTGTGGGTCCGTCCATCACAGATGTACAGATTGTCGCCGGTGTCGAAGGCGCACCCGTAAGCCTCGCCGATCAATGCCTCGAGGGCCGGGCCTCCGTCACCGGCGTAGCCTTCCTCGCCGGTCCCGACGACCGTCTGGATCTTGCCGATCTCAAATTCCATGTCTCAACTTGAATCTAGAGGACGTAATACGTTTGGTTGCGATGCGACTCTAAAGGCAGCCGGGGTTGCGGTCAATCTTTTGGGCTACCCTATGCTAAAATTTCCGAGCGTGGGCACAGCCCAGTTAAGATAGTCCCTTTTCGAGGTGTCGAAATGACCGGTTTGAATAACGAGAAGTGCGAGGCTTGCCGGAGGGACTCGCCGAGCGTCACCGACGCAGAGGTAGCCGAACTGAAGCCTGAGGTCCCCGAATGGGAGCTGACCTATGAGAACGGCATCCCCAAGCTGGACCGGGTCTTCAAGTTCAAGGATTTCCAGATGGCGATGGACTTCACCAATAGATTGGGCGAATTGGCTGAAGACCATGGACACCATCCGCGTTTAATCACCGAGTGGGGCCGCGTCCAAGTAACCTGGTGGACCCATAAGATAAGGAACCTGCACCGCAACGACTTTGTCATGGCGGCCAAGTCGGACTACATCTTCGAGAGCGTTCCACAGGAGTAGCCGTGCGAGTCACCTACCGCCTAGCCACCAACAACCTGGCTTCCGTGGCCGCCGAGGCCGCCTGGGCCGAGAATATGGGCTACAACGCCATGTCCAGCAACGAGACCGCTCACGACTCTTTCCTGCCGCTGGCTCTGGCGGCCACATCGACCACACGCGCCACACTAGAGACTCGTGTCGCCATCGCCTTCCCTCGGTCTCCCATGATCACCGCATACCTTGCCCGAGACCTGCAAGACCTGTCCAAGGGCCGGTTCCGGCTCGGACTGGGCACCCAGGTCAAAGGGCACATCCAGCGCCGATTCTCCACCGACTGGGAGGCGCCTGGCCCGCGGCTTAGAGAGTACGTCCAGGCACTGAAGGCGATCTGGAATACCTGGCAGTCCGGCGAGAAGCTGGCCTTTCACGGCGAGAGCTACAATTTCTCGCTGATGACACCGTTCTTCGACCCAGGCCCCAGCGAATATCCGGCGCCGGAGGTCTTCACCGCCGCGGTGAACGCCTACAACTGTCAGGTGGCCGGAGAGGTCTCTGACGGTCTGATGCTCCACAGCCTGACCTCGCCCAAATACGTGCGGCAGGTGGTGCGCCCCGCCTTGGACAAAGGCGCGCAGAAGGCAGGAAGAGACAGCAGCGCATTGAAGGTCACTGGGGGTGGATTCATCATCACTGGGCCGAACCGCTCCAGCATCCGGACTATGCAGGCCGACGTGCGCCGCCGCATCGCTTTCTACGCATCGACTAGATCATATTTTCCGGTGTTGGAAGCCCACGGTTTCCAGGAGACCGGCCAGCAGCTCCACGAGATGTCGCTAAAGGGCGAGTGGGCCGAGATGGGCGAGTTGGTCAGCGACGAGATGCTGGACGCTTTCTCTGTTTCCGGAGAATATGATGAGATCGCCGACAAGTTCGTCGAACGGTACGGTGGCCTGCTGGACGAGGTGAGCTTCACTCTTGTCAGCGAAAAGCAACCCGAAGAGGCACATATGCGGAGGATGGTCCGCAGGCTCCAGGAGTTGGACTAAGGCCGGCACAGCCTCAGTTGGTCTTGTAGGTGGTGGATCATGCCAAATAACCGAACGGTGCACTTGGTGGGAAGCATCCCATTGCCCGATTCGGAGACTGTGTTCCGCACTGTCTGCCAGGCGCTGGGGGCATCGATCAAGCGCATCCCGGACGGCGAGACGGGCGACAGAAGCCGCTGGATCTGGTTCCAACGGAACATGCTGGAAAACCATCCGGACATGGAGATCGATGCCTCTGTCGAGCCCTTCCGTCTCTTTCAGTGGGACGGCAAGCTGCTCCGAGAGACGCCGTGGATCAAGTTCAAGGACAGCGCGGACCCGTCGACTTCGTCTTTCCCAACCGGATACCGTGACGCTGCGGTGGAGTCGTACCAAGTCTTTGCCCGACTGCAGGAAGAGGGTGTGATTGGGCCGGACGTCCGGTTTCAGGTCAGCATTCCCTCTCCCATGGCCACGGCGTATATGTACATCACCCCAAAGGCCCGGGAAGCCTACTTGCCGGCCTACGAGAGGGCGTTGGCGCATGCGGTGTCTGGGATATTGGGAGCCATCCCCCATGACCGGCTGGCCATCCAGTGGGACGTCTGCCAGGAGGTGCTGTTGTTTGAAGATTACTTCGAAGGCCGGCCCGCCGGATACAAGCAGCAGATATTCGATGAATTGGCTCGGATCGGTAGCCTGGTTCCGGAGAAGGTGGAGTTGGGTTACCACCTGTGCTACGGAAGCCCCGCCGACGAGCACCTGATCATGCCCAAGGACATGGCGATCTTGTTGGAGATCTCCAACGGCATAACGTCCCGGTTATCGCGCCGCCTGGATTTCCTGCACCTGCCCGTGCCCAAAGACCGCACGGACGCCGGGTATTTCGAGCCCCTCCGATCTCTGAGCGTGCCCGAGAGCACAGAGGTGATGTTGGGACTGATTCACTACGATGACGCCCAAGGCGATGCCGCGAGAATCAACACAGCCAGCGATTTCTTGGAGTCGTTCGGCGTGGCCACCGAGTGCGGCTGGGGCAGGACCGACCCCGCCCGGCTCAACGGCCTGCTGGAGAGTCACGTCCGGGCGGCTGGCTCTGGTGGATAGTTTGGCCAGACCGGCCGGTTGAAAATCACCAATTTCCCATTCATCATTGCTATTGCCCCGATTCCTGGGTAGTTGGGGTTTAAGACCGATTGACGACTGAGTTTCTGAATGGCGGAATCGATGAAGGCCCCCGGCCCCTTCAAACTGTTGGCAACCAGCAAAAGTGGGACACTTTTGTTAAGGAGAGATCAGGGGGATATGGCAGTGTTGTAGGACTCCCTGAGCAGGTGGTTGTAGCGTTTG
>Ga0208113_1000176_pt1 | contig 32051 bp, 32 predicted proteins | sample Knorr_S7_td_NADW_FD_185598 | JGI IMG/M metagenome (GOLD analysis project Ga0208113, IMG submission 185598) | Marine microbial communities from Southern Atlantic Ocean transect - Knorr_S7_td_NADW_ad_2505m_LV_A (SPAdes) (version 2) | ecosystem: Environmental > Aquatic > Marine > Oceanic | place...
ATTTCGATCCGGCCGTTATAGAGGGTCCCGTCCACCAACACGTTCTTGATTTGCGTGCCGCGAAAGGTCAGGGATTTGATCCGGGTCTTGAGGTTGGCGTCGAGCCCGGTCAGCACCTTGAGCCCGACCAGGGGGTTTTCCGCCATCTTCGCCTTGGTGTCCTTGGCGCTCTTGTCCTTAGAGGCGGCCTTGGGCGTGGTCTTGGCTTTCTTCGTCGGGGTTTTCGGCAGGTAGGCGTCGAGGTTGAGGCGGTCGATGGTGAAGTCGGCGCCGAAGGACGGCCGCTTTGTGAAGGCCACCGTCATCCCGCCCGTCAGCCGGGACGAATCCAGTTGCAGGTCAAGGCCCGTCAACTGGGCGTGGCTCGGCACCGCCACCACGCGGGTCGCCAGGGCCATTTTCCTCAACCGGTCGGGCCCAATGCCCGCCGGGTCCACCCCCAGCCAGTTCATCACCCCGCGCAGGTCGCTGACGGTGATTTCAAGCTCGCCTTCGAAGCGGGGCTGGCCCTTGGTAGTGGTAAGGAAACCGAACAGCGCCAGATCCGATCCCCCCGGGAACTGCCCGGAAAGCTGTGAAAGGGTAACCTCACCGTGGGCCAATTCGGCGTTCAGCACCGCCTCGCGGATGACGCCGTTGCGGTACGTAATGGCCTCGGCGGTGAAAATCAGCGAGCCGTTGACGTTCGTGGGCAGGGCGAACGCCGCCGCCGGCCCGGGGGCTTCGGCCTTCGGTTTTTCGGCTTGGGATTTTTCTGCCACGCCTTGCGCCTTTGCCGGGGCCTTGTCGATCACCGCCGGCAGGCTCATCCATTGGTCGAGATCTATCCGGTTGGCGGCGAGGTGCACGGCGACGCTCGGCGTCTTGCCGAGATCGACAGCGACATCGCCGGTGGCCTGGGTTATCCCGAGACGGAAATTGAGCTCCTTGATTTCGCCCCCGGCGGCAGACGCGACGACGGCGCCTTCGACGGCAAACGCCTGATCGGCGATCCCCGGCAGGGCGGCGCCGGGCAGGGCGGCATGGATCAGCTTCGCCAGCGACGCCCCCTCGCCCTTGATTTTTCCCTTGACCTTGGGCTTGCCTTCCAGGCCGACGACGGTTCCGGTCAATTGCAGCTTCGCTTGGCCCGGTTTCATGCCGATCTTGAGGTTGAACGGCACCGTGCGCCCGTGAATGATCTCGGCGACGTTGACGTCATAGACCAGGGGCACGCCCCGGAGCCTGAGGTTGCCGGTGCTTTCGAACGGCCCGTTGAGCGACGCGGCGATGATATTGGCGTTGATCTTTTCGATCCGCTCGACGGTGCCCCTTTGGCCGTCGCGATAGGTCAAGGAGCCGTTCTCGATGGTGAAGTTCTGAAGCACGATCAACGGCGCCGAAATATCGGCCGCCGCTGAGCCCTTTTCTTCCCCGGAAGGCGCCCCGGGAATCGTCTGCGAGGCGGTGCCCGGGCCGTCCGTATCAAAAACCCAGTTCTTGCGCCCGTCGGCCAAAACCTCCAGTTCGATTTCCGGGTCCACCAGTTTGATGCGTTCGACCTCGATCCGGCTGGCCAGGAGCGGCACCAGGGCGATGCGGACCTCCAGATACTTGAGCCGCAACATGTTTTTCGAGGCCGCGCCTTCGATGTTGGCCAGCAGAACGTCATTGGCGATCAGCGCCGGGGCCGGCAAAACGGTGATCGAGATGTCGCCGTTGATGATCAGCTCGCGGCCGGTGGCGTCGCGGGCCTGGTTCTGGATATCGCCCTTGTATTGGTTCCAGTCGACCAGTCCGAGGCCAATCAATACGGTGGCGACAAGCAGCACCAGAAGCCCACCGATGGCCCACAAGACTCTTTTCACCGTGTCTTCTCCGTCTTCTCCGCGGTCCGCAAAAGAAAGTTCGTTTCCGGGCCGTCAAGGCCGGAACGAAACGAGTGTAATAACAGTTAGTGGCTAGGGCAAACCGAAGAAAGGGAACCGAAACCGCCCCCCGTCCGGGCACATCAAGGGCTCAGGAGGATGGCCCGGAAGTCGTTGACGTTGGTCAACGTCGGGCCGCTGACGACAAGATCGCCGAGGGCCTCGAAATAACCGTAGGCGTCGTTGTCGGCCAAATATTTCACCGCGTCCAGGCCCAGGTCCCGGGCCCGGGCAAGGGTCTCGGGGCCGATGACGGCGCCGGCGTTGTCCTCGCTGCCGTCGATGCCGTCGGTGTCGCAGGCCAGGGCATGGATGCCCGCCGCCCCGTCCAGGGCCAGGGCCAGGGCCAGCAGGTATTCCGTATTCGGCCCGCCCCGGCCCTTCCCCTTCAGGGTCACCGTGACCTCGCCGCCGGACAGCAACACCGCCGGCGGCTTCGCCGGCTTGCCGGTTTCCATGGTGCCAAGCGCCAGCGTGGCGTGCTGGCGCGCCACGTCGCGGGCTTCTCCCTCGATGGCGTCGTCGAGGATCACCGCCGTCCATCCCATTTCCTCCGCCTTTGAGGCCGCCGCCTCGAGGCTGCCCTGGGGCCGGGCGACGATCCGGGTGTCGGTGGACTCGAAGGCGGGACTGCCGGGTTTCGGGGTCTCGGCGGCGGCCGATCGCAGGGCGTCGGCGACCGCCGCCGGCACGTTGATGGCGAATTTTTCGATGACGTCCAAGGCGTCTTCGGTGGTGGTGGGATCGGCGACAGTGGGGCCCGAGGCAATGACCGCCGGGTCGTCGCCGGGAACGTCGGATATCAACAGGCTGACGATGCCGGCCGGACTGGCGGCGGCGGCCAGGCGGCCGCCCTTGATGGCGCTCAAATGCTTGCGCACGCAGTTCATCTCGCCGATGGTGGCGCCGGATCTGAGTAGCGCCGAATTCACCGCCTGCTTGTCCTCCAGGGTCAGCCCCGCCGCCGGCAGGGTCAACAGCGCCGAGCCGCCGCCTGAAATCAGGGCCAGTAGCAGGTCGTCGGCGCTCAAATCCTTGGCCAGGCCGAGGATTCGTTCAGCCGCCTGCAGGCCGGCGGTGTCGGGGACCGGATGCGCCGCTTCGACGATTTCGATGCGATCACACGGGACGGCGCAGCCGGTACGGGTGACCACCAGGCCGGAAAGGTCTCCGTCCCAGTTGTCCTCGACGGCGCGGGCCATGGCCGCCGACGCCTTGCCGGCGCCGACGACGACGGTACGCCCGGCCGGAGGGGCGGGCAGATGGGGCGGCACCGTGAGGGCCGGGTCGGCGGCCGCCAAGGCGGCGTCGAAAAGACTACGCAGGGCGTCTTGGGGATTGTCCACCGTCACAGACGGATAATTTTTCCGGGGTTCATGATGTTTTTCGGGTCCAGCGCCAGTTTCAGCGCCCGCATGACGCCGACGGCCTCGCCGTGTTCGGCGATCAGGAAATCGATCTTGCCGGAACCGATACCGTGCTCCCCGGTGCAGGTCCCGTCCATGGCCAGGGCCCGCATAATCAACCGTTCGTTGAACGCCTTGCAACGGGCCACGTCGTCCTCGTCTTCGGGGTCCATCAACAGGATGACGTGGAAATTGCCGTCGCCCACATGGCCGACGATCGGTGCCAGGAGGCCGCTTTCGTCGATGTCGCGGCGGGTTTCGAGGATGCACTCGGCGAGGCGCGAGATCGGCACGCAGACATCGGTGGCCATGCCCTTCGATCCCGGCTTGAGCGCCAGGCAGGCGTAATAGGCATCGTGGCGGGCCTGCCACAGGCGGTTGCGGTCTTCGGTCTTGGTCGCCCACTGGAATTCGTCGGCGCCAAAATCGCCGGCGATGGCCTCGACAATTTCGACCTGTTCGACGACGCCCTTTTCGGTACCGTGGAATTCGAAAAACAGGGTCGGTTTGAGCGGATAATCGAGCTTCGAGAACTTGTTGATGGCGTCTATCTGGACCTCGTCCAGAAGCTCGACCCGGGCCACCGGGATGCCCATTTGGATGGTCTGAATCACCGTGCGGACCGCCGATTCCAGGTCCGGGAACGGGCACACAGCCGAAGACATGGCTTCCGGGATGCCGTAAAGGCGGACCGTCACCTCGGTGATGACGCCGAGCGTCCCTTCCGAGCCGACGAACAGCCGCGTCAGGTCGTAGCCGGCCGACGACTTGCGGGCCCGGCGGCTGGTGCGGATGACGCGCCCGTCGGCCAGGACCACGGTCAGGGCCAGCACGTTCTCGCGCATGGTACCGTAGCGCACCGCGTTGGTACCCGATGCCCGGGTCGCCGTCATGCCGCCGAGAGACGCATCGGCGCCGGGATCGATGGCGAAGAACAGCCCCGTATCGCGGAGGTGCTCGTTCAACTGCTTGCGGGTGACGCCGGCCTGAACGGTGGCGTCCATGTCCTCGGCGTTGACTTCGACGATTTCGTTCATTCGCATCATGTCGATGCACATCCCGCCGTTCAATGCCGCCACGTGGCCTTCCAGCGAGGTGCCGGTGCCGAAGGGAATGACCGGCACGTCGCGGGCCGCGCACAGCTTGACGATGTCGCTGATTTCCTCGGTGGTCTCGGCGAACACCACCGCATCGGGTGGATGGCCGGAATGGTAGGATTCGTCGTGGCCGTGCTGTTCGCGCACCGCCTCGGCGACCGAGAGCCGGTCGCCGACGATGGCGCCGAGCGCCGCGATCAGGTCGTCGTTGACCTTTGCCGTCTTGGCGGTCATTTCCGGCCCTCAAAAGTCATTGTTATCCTTGGGTAAAGTAGCCCTCTCCCCGGCCGCCATCAAGGGCCGAAGAGATAGGGCGGCGGTTTAACTGCCTGTCGGCGGTTTAATTATCCAGGACACCCGGCCAGTGGCTTTCCGCCTTGGTGATGTTGCCGGGGATGTCCTCGACCCATTGCGCCTGCACGCCCTTGGAATAGTTGAGGTAGAGCTTGCCCCGGTAAATCTTCCATGCCTCCGGATCGATGCTGGCGGTATACCCGCGGCTGACGGCCCAGGCGCAATAGCCGCCGAACTGCGGGCTGTATTTTTCCGGGCTGGCGGCGAAGGCGTCGCGGTTGGCGGCGTTCTTGAACCGCCATGCCGCCCCATTCCACCGGTGGATGAAACCGGACGAGCCCTTGACCGCCTTGCCTTCGGTGAAATAGGCGACCGTGTCGGTGCCGTCGATGGCGACGGAGCCGATAAAGGATGAATTGATCTCCGACTTGGCCGACGCCGGCGCCGCAACCGCCGACAACAGCCCGAGGGCCAGCATCAAGGAAGCTAAAATCCGGGGGGTAAAACTTTTGTCCATGGGTTTCTCCTTTAAAGGCTGGTTCCTTCGCCTGTCCTGTCGCTCATCGTCCGGCAATGTCCTTCAACGGCCGCCGCCCCGGGTCACAACGCCCGGCCCTTGGCCTTGGCGCGGAGCTCCTGAATCCGTGCCTTCATGCCGGGCAAATGGGGGTGGATTTCCAGGGCCTTCTCCCACACCTTCATCGCCGCCGTCTGGTTGCCGATGGCGTCGTAGATCAGTCCCATGCCCGATAGCGCCCCGAAATGGCGTGGCTCCAGCGCCAGGGTCCGTCGGATGTCGGCAACCGAAGCGTCGAAGTTGCCCATCAGGTAATGCACCGTGGCGCGTTTGTTCCAGGCCTCAGCGAAATCGGGCGCGGCCCGCACCATCCGGTCGAAGTAGGAGAGCGAGCGCCGGTAGGCGCCTTCGTTGATGGCGGCGATGCCGAGCGCCATGTCGCGGTCGATCTCGGCCGTTCCCTGGTGCAGCCAGATCGTCCAGATCGCCGCTTCCACGGCGGCGGTCTCGGCGACGTCGAAGGTCGTCTTCAAGCGCTCGAAAAGACCGTCCAACTCGGGACTCGTCTGGTCCGCCTGGGCGCCGACCGGCGACGCCAGGACCGCCAACGCCAATACCAGGGAAAGAAACCTCATCATCGCCCTAGATTACGCCGGTACCCGGCCCCTGCCAAGCGGACCCCGGCGATCGCCGATCAACAGATCGTGACGGCGCATCAGGGAATCCCCTCGGGCTTCGGCCCGCCGGTCGCCCAGTCCAGCAATTCGACGGTATGGACCACGGGCGGACCCTTGTTTTCCCCGGTGCCACCGGCGAGGCCGCCGGCGATCTGTTCCAGGCAGCCGATGTTGCCGGTGGCGATGACGGCGCCGCCGGCTCTTTTCAGGTTTTCGACCTTGCGTTCGAGCAGGCGCCCGGCCAATTCCGGCTGCAGCATGTTGTAGGTGCCGGCCGAACCGCAGCACAGGTGGCCTTCGGCCGGTTCCCGGACCTCGAACCCGGCGGCCGCCAGGAGCGCCTTCGGCTCCTCGCTGAGGCCCTGGCCGTGCTGCATGGAGCACGCCGAATGATAGGTCACCACCGGCAGCCCCTTTTCCGTCACTTCGCCGACCCCCAACTCGTTGATGATCTCCGAGACGTCGCGGGCCAGCCCCGCGATCCGGGCGGCGCGCTCGGCCCATACCGGATCGTGCTTCAGCATCCAGCCGTAATCTTTGATCGTGGTGCCGCAGCCCGACGCGTTGATGACGACGGCCTCGACGCCGGCCTTTTCCCAGGCTTCGATATTGGCCCGAGCCTGTTTCCGGGCCTGGTCCTCGCGGCCCATATGGTGGACCAGCGCCCCGCAGCATCCGGCGCCCTCGGCCACCACCACCTCGCAGCCGCGGCGGGTCAGCAGCCGCACCGTGGCCTCGTTGATCGACGGCCTCAGCACCTGTTGCGCGCATCCGGTCAATAGGGCGACGCGCTTGAGGCGTTTGCCTTCGGCTTCGAAGACCTGCGGCCGGTCGACGGCGGAGGCGGCGGGGACGCGGGCCGGGGCCATGGCGACCAGCCCTTTCAGCCGCCCCGGCAACATACCCTTGAAGGGCCGGCCGAGGGCGGCGGCCTTGAGCGCCAGGCGGAACATCCCCGGCGACGGCAACACGAAGGCCAGCAGGGCTCTCAACATCCTCTCCGTCCACGGCCGGGCGAAGGTCTTCTCGATGCGGACGCGGGCGCGGTCGACCAGGTGCATGTAATCGACCGACGCCGGACACGTGGTCATGCACGAAAGGCACGAAAGGCAGCGGTCGATGTGCTTGACCACCTTCGCCGTCGCCGGCTGGCCCGATTCCAGCAGGTTCTTGATCATGTAGATGCGCCCGCGCGGGCTGTCCAGTTCGTCGCCCAACAATACGTAGGTCGGGCACGTGGCGGTGCAGAAACCGCAATGCACGCACGTGCGCAGGATCGTGTTGGCGGCGTCGATTTCCGGGTCGGCGAGTTGGGCGAGGGTGAAATCGGTCCGCATGGCGCCTACACCCCCTCGACCATGCGCCCGGGGTTGAGGATGCCCTTGGGGTCGAAACCTTCCTTGATGCGCGCCGTGATCTCCCTAAGAGCCCCGGTCTGCGGCTCGAACACCGGCACGCGATTGCGCACGTCGGCCCCGGCCCGCACCAGCGTCGCGTGGCCGCCGGCGGCCTCAACCGCCCGGCGCACGGTTTCGTGCCCGGCGTCCGGTGTGGCGTCCATGGTCAGCCAGATCAGGCCGCCGCCCCAGTCGTAAAAGACCGCCGCCCCGGTCCCGGCCGTCAGCTGCTCGGCGACACCGGCGCCGTTCATGGGTGGCACCGACAGCCGCCATACCTGGCGCCCGTTTCCGCCGTCGCCGTCAAGGAGCCGAACGTCGCAAATTTCCCGCCACAACAGGGCCGAATTCTCGGAATGCAGCTCCTCGACGCTGGCGCCCCCCCCGAGCAACGCCGTCAAGGCCCGGCAGCGGTGCTCCACCGACGGGCCGGGGCCCTCGACGCGGAACGCGGTCACCGACCGCCCGGTCCCGGCAACATGGGAAACCTTTGACCCCTTGGCGGCGGCTTCGGGCAGGTGGGCGGCGCCGGAAACCTCGTGCGAACTGCCCAGCGCCTTGGCCATGGCCTTCATGGCGTCCTGGTCCGACAGCCCGAGGACCAGGACCGTGCGGGTCTTTTCCGGTGCCGGCAGGACCTTGAACGTGACCTCGGTCATCACCGCCAGCGTCCCGAAGGACCCGGCGATGAGCTTCGACAGGTCGAAGCCGGTGACGTTCTTGACCACGGTGCCGCCGGATTTGAAGGTCTCGCCGCGGCCGCTGACGGCGTTGAAGCCGAGAAAATGGTCCCGCGCCGCGCCGACCTTGATGCGCCGGGGGCCGGCCAGGTTGCACGCGATGGCGCCGCCGATGGTGCCCGCGTCCCCCTCGCCGCCCAGCAGGATGCCCAGGTCGGCCGGCTCGAAGGCCATCTGCTGGTTGTTCTGGCGCAGCGCCGCCTCGATCTCAGCCAGAGTCGTCGCAGCGCCGGCGGTCATGAACAGCTCGTTGGGCTCGTAACAGCCGATCCCCGTTAGCCCCGAAAGGTCCAGCCAGCAGTCGGCCTCGACGGCGCGGCCGAACCCCTCTTTCGAGCCCTGGCCCTTGACCGCCAGCGGCGATTCGGAGGCGGCCGCCCATTTGACGGCGTCGAGTACCTGTTCGGCGGTTTCCGGTTTCAAGGTTTCGCTCATCGAAGCCAAACCCTAGAACCGGGGAATGTCGGGGAACGGCAGTTTTCCCTTGTGGACGAACATGCGGCCCAGTTCGGAGCAGCGATGCAGGGTCGGGTAGACCTTGCCCGGGTTCAGTAAATGGGCCGGGTCGAAGGCGCATTTGAGCCGCTGTTGGTGGTTCATGTCGTCCTCGGTGAACATCACCCCCATCAGGTCGCGTTTTTCGATGCCGACGCCGTGTTCGCCGGTCAACACGCCGCCGACCTCGACGCAATAGCGCAGGATATCGGCGCCGAAGTTCTCGGCTTTTTCAAGCTCGCCGGGCTCGTTGGCGTCGAACAGGATCAGTGGATGCAGGTTGCCGTCGCCGGCGTGGAACACGTTGGCGATCCGCAGGCCGTATTGTTGCGACAGTTCCTCGATGCGTTGGAGGACATCGGCCAGCTTGCGGCGCGGGATGGTGCCGTCCATGCACAGGTAATCGGGCGACAGGCGCCCGACCGCCGGAAAGGCGTTCTTGCGCCCCGACCAGAAGGCTTGGCGTTCTTCCTCCGACCGGCTGACGCTGAGGTGGGTGGCGCCGGCCTGGCGGGCGATGGCGTCGACCCGTTCGATCAGGTGGTCGACTTCGACCTCGGGCCCGTCCAGTTCGACGATCAACAGCGCCTGCACGTCGAGCGGATAGCCGGCGTGGACGAAGTCCTCGGTGGCGTGGATGGCGGGTTTGTCCATCATCTCCATGCCGCCGGGGATGATGCCGGCGCCGATGATGGCGGCGACGCAGTCGCCGGCGCTTTTGTTGGACGGAAAGCCCAGAAGCAGCGCCCGGGCGGTTTCCGGCTTCTGCAGGATGCGGACCGTGACCTCGGTGATGACGCCTAGAAGTCCCTCAGAGCCCGTCGCCACCCCCAACAGGTCATAGCCGCCGGAATCCAGGTGCTTGCCGCCGAAATGCACGATTTTCCCCGACATCAGCACCATTTCGATGCCGAGCACGTTGTTGGTGGTGAGTCCGTATTTCAAACAATGGACGCCGCCGGAATTCTCGGCGATGTTGCCGCCGATGGAGCACGCGATCTGGCTCGACGGGTCGGGCGCGTAGTAGAACCCTTCGTCTTCGACGGCCTCGGTAATGGCCAGATTTGTAACCCCGGACTGGGTGGTGACGATGCGGTTGTCATAATCGATTTCGAGGATTTTGTTGAACTTGCCGAGCCCCAGGGTAATGGCGTCGGCCAACGGAAGTGCGCCGCCGGAAAGCCCGGTACCGGCCCCCCGGGGGACGATCTTGACCTCGTTTGCGGTGCAGTATTCGAGGATCGCCGACACCTGTCCGGTGGTCTCGGGCAGCACCACCACCAACGGCAGCCCCTTGTAGGCCATCAGGCCGTCGTGGTCGTAGACGCGGAGCTCTTCTTCGTCGGTGATCACGCCCTCGCCCAAAACGATGGCCTGCATGGCCTCGATGATCTCGGCCCGGCGGGCAATGACGCCTGCGTCCGGCTGCGGCATTTTCATCGCCGTACCCCTCCCTTCCGTTAAGCCGAGTCTAGGGGATTATATGGGGGCCTGAAAAACAAAAAACCGCGAAACGTTTCGCGGTTTCCCCCTGGGCGCATAAACGGTGCATAAAGCCCGATGCGGCCCCCGGTCAGCCCTGGCGGGCCTTGAACCGCTTGTTGCGCTTGTTGATGACATAGACGCGGCCACGGCGGCGCACGACGACGCAGTTCCTGTCGCGGGTTTTGGCCGATTTAAGCGAATTCCTGACCTTCATGGCCGTGGGCTCCGGGTTGGGGTCAACCGAGGCGCGGAAAATAGGGGCAGGCCGGGACATTGTCAATGCCGGCGGGGCCGCGCCGGGTTTTCGCGAACCCGGAAAAGGACCGCGCCCGAATTAATACCACCATATTGATTCCCCCGCTTCACCCGGCAACGGATTATCATCCCAAAGCCGTTAAAATTGCAACTGATTCTCGCCATTCCAGAATAGGGGACGGCGCATATTTGGAGGGGGGGGAAGACCGCCGGTGAACGTCACCCGTAAGCTCGCCGCCATTGTTTACGCCGATGTCGCCGGTCACAGCCGCTTGACCGGGGCCGACGAGGAAGGGACCCACAAGACCCTCAGCGTCTATCTCGACGCCATCACCGCCCGCATCGAAAACCACGGCGGACAGGTACTGCATTATGCCGGCGACGCCATCCTGGCGGAGTTCGCCAGAATCGTTACAGCCCTGACCTGCGTAGTCGACGTGCAGCGCGACCTCGCGGCCCGCAACAAAGACATCACCGAGGACCGTCGGGTCGAATTTCGCATCGGCGTCAACATGGGCGACGTCATAGTTGACCGGGACTAGCTTTACGGCGACGGGGTCAATATCGCGGCGCGTCTTGAATCGTTGGCCGATCCGGGGGGAATCTGCATCTCCGGTCCCGTTTATGACCAGGTCAAATCCAAGCTGGCGCTAGATTTCGATTCCCTGGGCGCCAAGACCCTCAAGAACATCGACCACCCGGTCATCGTCTATAAGGTCCGGCCCAGCCCGGCCCCCGGCGCCGACCTTGGGGATTCGGACCCCGAACCCGCGGCCCCCGCGCCGGAAGACGATTCCGCCACCCCTCAATGGACCTCATTCGCCACCACCTTCGTGGTGTTGGCGGGAATCGTGATGATCGTATGGGCGTATTACCACAGCTAGAAAATTTTGATGAGGTTTTGGACCCGCCATAAGCGGGGTTTTGATTCCAGATGGTGAAGAGACACCTCAATGAACACGAACAATTCCGTGGAGAAATTCGGGCCGATCCGGAAACACGCCGAGAAAATCGGCAACCAGCTGATCGACGCCTTCGTCCTCGCCGCGCTGTTCGTTCTAGGCGGGACCATCGTGTGGTCGGCGGTCTATGCCTATCTCGGCATGATGGATCAGGCCTACGGTTCCATATCGGACATCCTGTTGCTGTTCATCTACCTGGAACTCGGCGCCATGGTCGGCATCTATTTCAAGAGCGGCCGGATTCCCGTCCAGTTCCTGATATTCATCGCCATCACGGTTCTTACCCGCATGCTGGCCAGCGTCACCGTCGTCGACATGAGCAATATGCGCATCCTGGTGATCGTTTCTGCCATTCTGCTTCTGTGCATTGCGGTCCTGGTGTTGCGGTATTCGGAGGATAAAGTACGGCGTGAAGGAATCCGATTCCTGGCTCACCTAGGAAACCGCCCGGATCAAAGCTTCCGGCAGACGACCTCGAGTGGGATGATGCGTTTTTCGACGACGCTGCGGACCGAGTTCTTTAGCCTTTCGTCGGCGTCCTCGCCGATGACCACCTTGGGGCTCAAGACCGGTTCGCCCTCGGCGGCGATGCGTGCCCGGGTGCGTTGGTGGATATCCATCATGGCCGCGGTGTGGTCGATGATCTCGATATCCCGGAAGCCGGCGGCCGCCAACAAGTGGCTAATTTCGTCGACTTTCGACAGGTGGCTGTTTTCCGGCGTCAACGCCCAGGGGACCGGGAAAAACGGCGGCCCGTCCGGGCCTTCGGCGACTTCGGCGGCGACGAACAACCCGCCCGGTTTCAATATCCGGCAGGCTTCGCCGTAAAACGCCGCCTTATCGGAAATGTTCATCGACACGTTTTGGGAATAGGCGCCGTCGAAGCAGGCGTCGTCGAACGGCAGGTCGAGGGCGTTGGCCTGCCTAAACGACACCCGGTCATCAAGCCCGGTCTTTTCGGTCAGCATCACCGCCACGTCGCAGAATTCCTGCGTCAGGTCGATGCCGGTGACCCGGCAGCCGTATTCCGAGGCCAAAAACCGCGCCGGCCCGCCGATGCCCGACCCGATATCGAGGATGTGGCGGCCGGGCCCGGGCGACAGCCTCGCCAGCAGGCCCCGGGTCGCCTCGGCGCCACCGCCGTGCAGGTGGTCCATGGGTTCCAAATCGGCGACCGTCAAGCTCGATGTAAGGACTCCCGCCTTTTCGAGCGCCGCCATGGTGGCCTCGGCGAGCGACCCGTGGGTCCAGTGCTCGGTGATTTTTGCTTCGGTTGACATGGCGGGGGGCTTATTGATGTACATTGTCCGGTAACGTTAGTTTAGGCCAACTCCCACCCATCAGGCCACCCCGTCCACAGGGGCAAGCCGACCCGCCGCACCAAGGATTCAGGCCCCCATGCCCGAACAAACGCCCGCGCCACCGCCCCGGGACAACCTCCGGGGCATCCTGTGGATGGCCCTGTTCACGCTTTGCATGAGCGCCATGCATGCCGCCGTCCGCCATGTCTCGGGCGACCTGCACCCGTTCGAGATCGCGTTCTTTCGGCTGCTGTTCGGGTTCGTCATCGTCCTGCCGTGGTTTATCAAGCTCGGATGGGCGCCGCTCAAGACCCGGCGTTTCGGGTTGATGAGCCTGCGCGGGGTATTGAACCTGACCTGTATGATGGCGTTCTTTTTCGCCCTTTCCATCACGCCGCTGGCCGAAGTCACGGCGTTGATGTTTTCGGCCCCCATCTTCGCCACCGTCCTTGCCATGGCGGTGTTCAGCGAAAGGGCGGGGGCCAGGCGCTGGACCGCCATCGCATTCGGCTTCGCCGGGACCTTGGTGGTGTTGCAGCCGGGGTTCGGGACCATCGGGCTGGGGCCGATGCTGGTGCTGTTCGCCGCCTTCGGTTGGGGCATCTGCATGGTCATCATCAAGTCCCTAGGCAAGACCGAATCCAGCGTCACCATTATCACCTACATGTCACTGGTGATGACGCCGTTGTCGCTGATCCCGGCGCTGTGGGTGTGGCAGTGGCCGACGGACTGGCAATGGGTGTGGCTGCTGGTCATCGGCTTGCTCGGCGGCGCCGGACAGATGTCGATGACCGAAGCGCTGCGCGCCGCCGAGACACACGCCGTGGCGCCGGTGGATTTTTTGAAGCTGATCTGGATTTCGGTAATCGCCTTTTTTGCCTTCGGCGAGGTCCCGGGCCCATACACCTGGATCGGCGGCGTCATGATCTTCGGCGCCACCGCCTTCATCGCCTGGCGCGAGCACGTGCTGAGGTCGGCCCCATTGCTGCGGGTGGAAACGACGTAAGTCTTAGTCTTCCTCCAGGCACTCGGCCTCGTCCAGGAGCACCAGGCGGGCGTAATAATGAAACGTGGCGTTCAGGGATTGCGGCTTGAGGCGGTAGTCATGGGCCTGGCGCCCGGCCTCGGGCGGCAGCGGTTGGATTTTCCCCGCCGCCATGGCCAGCAGTTGCAAACGCGCTGCGCGCTCGATGAACATTGCCCGCATCGCCGCCTCCTCGACCGTGGCCGCGGCCGCCAACTGGCCGTGATGGGCGAGAAGCACGGAATTCTTATTGCCCAGTGCAGACGAGATCAGCTCCCCTTCCTCGTCGCCGATCGGCGGGCCCGGCCACGTCTCCAGCCAGGCGCAATCGTCATAAAACATCGACGTGTCCATATGCGCGGCCTGCAGCGGCACGCCGATCATCGACAGCGCCGAACAATAGGGCGGATGGGTGTGGACGATGCATTGGACGTCGGGACGCGCGCGGTAAATCCACCGGTGAAACCGGTTCGCCGGATTGGCCATGCCGTCGCCCTCGAGCACGTTCAGGTCGTCATCGACGAGCAGGAAATCGGCGGCGCGGGTTTCCTCCAGCCCCAGGCCGAAGCGCGCCGTCCATAGGGTCGCCGGATCGTCACCGCGGGCGGTGATCTGCCCGGCCAGGGCCGAGCCGTGCTCTTCCCTGGCCAGCATGCGGGCGGTCAGCGCGAGCTTCTGGCGCAGGCTCCAGTCCGGCACCGCCAAGTGTTGCTCCATCTCCGCCGTCGCCCGGGCGTCGAAGTCGGCTTTCGGTTTGTGCTTGGGCTTGGATTCGCCGTCGGCCATCTGTAGTTCTCCTCTCAACCCCGCCGCCTGTCATAAAAACTTAACATTGGCGAAAAGGAAACCCATGTATGATCCCGTGTAAAATCCCGGGCCGTTCCATAGGGGTGTTTAATGCAACTCTACACGTTTTTTCAATCGGGGTCCGCCTACCGGGCCCGGATCGCGCTGGCGCTCCAGGGGATCCAGTACGAGCCGGTTAATGTCGTCGGTGGACGCGGGTCCGACGACCTCAAGAAACAGGAATACTTGGACCTCAACCCGTCGGCGGTGGTTCCGACGCTGGTCGACGGCGATAGCGTCCTGACCCAGTCCATCCCGATCATGGAATACTTGGAGGAAACCTATCCGGAAACACCGATTCTTCCCGCCGATGCTGCCGGCCGGGCCCGGGTCCGCGCCATCGCCCAGGTGATGGTCAGCGACACCCACCCCCTCCGCACAGCACGGGTGGTCGAATTCATCTACGAGACGTTGGGGCTGGAGAAAGAGGACCTGGACCAATGGCTGAAGCATTGGAACGAACGCGGGTTCGGGGCCGTCGAATGGATGCTCGCCGATGGTCGAATCCCCGGCGACTTTTGCCACGGCAACGAGCCGACCATGGCCGACATCTGCCTGGTTGCGCAGATTTTCGTGGCCGAGAAATTTGGCGCCGACCTGTCGGGCCTGGCGAACGTCAACCGCATCCATGGCACCAGCATGGCGCATCCGGCCTTCCGCGACACGGCCCCTGGCAAACAGCCGGACAACCCGGACCATCAAAAATAAGGATATTCCACCCAGCGTCCTAAAGGGCGCAATACAAAACCGCCCCGGGCCATACAATCCCTCTGTCTTTTGGGCCGACAGGACGAAGAGCCCCGGTTTCCCGGAGCCCTTCGATGGTGGGCACGACTGGGATTGAACCAGTGACCCCCTCGATGTCAACGAGGTGCTCTCCCGCTGAGCTACGCGCCCTTTGATCGCAAGCCTAAGTTGATAACAAGCCCGAGTCGGGCGTTTTAGCGCCGACCGGCGCTCTTGGCAAGGCGGCGCGGGCGGGGGTATAAATCTCTCACGCCGTTTCCGGGGCCGGTGATCGCGCCCGGGGCCGGATCGGACCAAGGGAGACGATCTTGACCGTACCCGACGACAGCGCGCAGAGAGCCTTCGCCGCTACTGAGACGGACGACAACCGGAGCCCGGTTCCGTCCTGGCGGCTGCTGGCGCCGGCTGAACAAACGGCGCCGGTGGTCTTTGCCTCGCCCCATTCCGGGCGCGATTACCCGCCCGAGTTCATCGCCGCGTCGCGGCTCAACGTGGTCAGTCTGCGGCGTTCGGAAGATGCCTTCATGGACGAGATCTTCGCCGCCGCCCCCGATTTCGGCGTGCCACTTCTGTGCGCCCGCTTTCCCCGCGCCTACGTGGACGCCAACCGCGAGGCTTTCGAGCTCGACCCGGCGATGTTCACCGACCCGCTACCCGATTACGTCAACACCCGCTCGCCGCGGATAGCCGCCGGGCTCGGCACCATCGCCAGGGTGGTCACCGACGGCGAGGACATCTATCACGAACCGCTCAGGTTCGAAGACGCCCTTGGCCGCATCGAGGCCCTTTACCGGCCCTACCACAAGGCCCTGCAGGGGTTGTTGCAGGCGACCCAAGAGCGGTTCGGCGGCTGCCTGCTGGTCGATTGCCATTCGATGCCGTCGGGGCAATTGGCGCCCGAGCTCGGGGCCGGCGACGGCAACAAGCCGGCCGACATTGTGCTCGGCGATTGTTTCGGTACCTCCTCGGCGCCGGCGGTGACCGATATCGCCAAGGCGGCGCTCGAGGCCTCGGGCTTCACCGTCGCCCTCAACAAACCCTATGCCGGCGGCTTTACGACCCGCCATTACGGCCGCCCCAGGGAAGGGGTCCATGTGCTGCAGGTCGAAATCAACCGGGCGCTCTATATGGATGAAAAACTGGTCCGGCGCGGCCCCGGGCTGCCGGCCCTGAAGTGCCGCCTGGGCCCGTTGATGCGGGCGCTGGCCAATATCGACCCGGCAATCCTCAAAGCGCCCTGAGGGACCGCCGATGAGCGCCAACGGCAATACCGGCACCGGCGCCCCGCCGGGTGAAATGGTGATCCGCGACGTCGCCGACGACGACATGGAGGCGGTACGGGAAATCTACTCCCATCACGTGCTCGATGGGCTGGCCAGCTTCGAAGAAGTCCCCCCCGACGTCGCCGAAATGACGCGCCGCCGGGACGCCCTCCTCGAACAGGGCTATCCCTACCGGGTCGCAGTCCGGGGCGACCGGGTCAAGGGCTTTGCCTACGCGTCGTCCTACCGTCCGCGCCCAGCCTATCGTCATACGGTGGAGAATTCCGTCTATGTCGACGGCAACACCCAGCGCCAAGGGATCGGGCGCAAGCTGCTCGAAGACCTGATCGAAAAGTGCACAGCGATGGGATACCGCCGGATGGTCGCTATCATCGGCGATTCCGCCAACCAGTCTTCCATTCGGCTGCACGCCGAACAGGGTTTCGAGGTCGCCGGCACGCTACCTTCCGTTGGTTTCAAGTTCGGCCGTTGGGTGGATTCGGTGATCATGCAGCGTCCCCTGGGCGACGGGGACGAGACCATGCTGGACGTCTAATTCCCGGCAAATATCCCGGGGCGCGCCCTAGGCCTTCCGCCATCCCCGCTAGCACAGAAAGAAAGGGCCGTGCGAATAGCACGGCCCCGAGTATTTGGGAGGAAACATCCAAGATGCAACTTCGGAAAGTCATCGGCTAAGCCGGTCTTCCGTATGTTGCGGAGCACAAGGTAGTCTTTTTAAATACTTTCGTTAATTATATTATCATTTTCTTGAATATGTTTTTTGACTCACTCGAAAACAATATAACATATTGAAAACAAATATATTTTTATCCCGCCACCCGAACCGGCGCCGGTATTTTCAGGCTTGGCACGTCGATTGCGTATTCAAGGATGGGTTAAGGAACGAGTGGAATGAAAACGCTGATCCGCATGATCTGTTTGGGCGTCCTGGCGGCGGCCTTACCGGGGCCTTCCCCGGCCTGGGCTATTTCTGCTCAAGCCTTTGATAATGCTTGGAATTTATGCCGCCTGGAGACGACGCGGACGGAACGCCGGATGGCCATCCCCCGGCACCTGCTGACGGCTATTTCGTTGGCCGAATCGGGGCGCCGGGACGACGCAAACGGGGTAAATGTTGCCTGGCCGTGGACGGTCACCTCCGGCGGCCAGGGCCGGTTTTTCGACACCAAAGCCGAAGCTTTGGCCGAAGTCGAAATCCTGATGACCCAGGGGGTTCGCAACATCGACGTCGGCTGCATGCAGGTGAACCTGTTCTACCACGCCGACGCCTTCGAAACCCTGGACGAGGCCTTCGACCCCCGTGCCAACACCACCTACGCGGCGACTTACCTGAAGTCCATGCACGCAGCCACCGGCGACTGGACCGACGCGGCCGGCTATTACCATTCGACGACCCCGCAACGGAACGGCCCCTACAAGGAAAAGGTGCTGACCTTCTGGCGCCGGCAAGGGGGCGGCCCCGGCGGCGCGACAGCGGTCGCCGCCCGGACTCCGGGGACCAAGGCCAAGCTCTTTATACGCATCGATCACGCCCGCATGGCGCGGCTTAATGCCCGCTTCAAGGCCCGCCGCGATGCTCAGCGCATTGGCGGCGGCGATGGCAAGGGCAAGGATCCCCTGGCCGCTTTCCGGGCCAGGCAGTTGGATGCCTGGCGCGACGTCACCGGCCGTGGCCTCGGCACGGCGCATCTGGTGGCCATGCGCCGGGCGGAGCTGGAACTGAAGAAAAAGCGCCAGATGGAACGGCTGGTCAACGGCGACCCAAAGACCCGTTTCGCCGCCAGCCGGACGAAGCAACTCAGGGATTGGCGGATAAAGGTGACCGGCGCCGGCACGGCGACGGCGTTGGCGGCAGGCGCGGCCCGGGCGTCATCCCGTTAGACGACATAAAACGAAACCCCCTGTCATTGTTCCGTTCGATATATCTTGGGGCTGCCCTAGATAATGTGACTTAATCTGGGGTGGCGGAATGGATTCAAAGCGTTGTCGTTTAACGTAAAAATAGCGGGACCGCCGGCTTTGATTTTTCGTCGGCGAATGACGGCCCGGGCGTCCCTGCGGAAACGGACAAAAAAAACGCCCCGCGAATTTTCGAAATTCGGTCCGGGGGCAGCAGGCGTCCGGTTTTCTGAGACGCTTCTTAGGTGAGGTGTAATGGGCTAATGCTTGATGCCGTTCTTTTCCATCGCCGCGTGCAGGACCTTGATCGCTTCGCCGTGCTTCTTAGCCTTATGAAGGGCCAGCCCTTCGTTGGCGGCGTCCTTGGCCATCGTCATCATCTTGGCGTCCTTGATCATGGACAGGGCGGCCTTAATTTTCTTGACGTCCTTGGGACAGTGCGCGGCCTGGGCCGGGGTGGTGAACGTTGCGCCGGCGAACGCGGCGACAGCGGCTATCAATAGGATTCGCTTGATCATTCTTGGCTCCCCTGGTGGTTGCGGCGCGCCAGAACGCGCGCCTCTGGGAAACTAAACACCTAAAACCGCGCTTTATTCAAGCCCATTGAAAATTTCTTCCGAATCCGGAATAACCGGCCATCGGCTATTGTTTTGGTTCTCGAAAGGACCGCGTCGATGGGTCCCAATGCCCTTGTTTTTGCAACCTTCAGCTTCTCAAGGTTGGACCGAAGGAACAACCTCCCGAGACATCATATCTAGATCACGCCGTCTTTCCTGAGTTTTCCCAGTTGTTCCGCCGAAAGCCCCAACAGCCGGCCATAGACGTCTTCATTATGCTCGCCCAAACCGGGGCCCAGGGAGGTAATTTGCGCCGGCGTTTCCGACAGCTTCGGCAGCGGCGACGGCACCACTACCTCGCCCAGGCCCGGCAGGGTAACCGCCGTCAGGTCACCGCGGGCCTGGAACTGCGGATCGTCGAAGATGTCGGCGATGGTATTAATAGGCCCCGCCGGGACCTCGAATTCCAGGCACACGACCATCAGCGCGTCGCGGTCCATGGCCCCGGTCCAGTCACCGACCCGTTTGTTGACCTCGTCACGCCCGGCCAGGCGCTTTTTCTGTTCGCCAAAAGCCCTGGCCAGTTCGGCGCCCTCTTCGCCCATCGCCTGACAAAGCCTGAGGAACATCTTTTCGGTGGTGCACGCTATAGCCACCCACTTGCCGTCCTTGGTCGGGAAATGGCCGTGCGGGCAGGCGTTGACCGTACCCGTGCCTTCGGGTTCGCGGACGAAACCGGTCTTGGCATAGACCGGGGCGATTTCGTCGAGCATCCGGAACACCGATTCATAAAGGCCTAAGTCGATGACCTGCCCGCGGCCCGTTTGGTCGCGGTGGCGGAGCGCCATCATCACCCCGATGGCGCCGTACAGGCCCGAGATGTAATCGCCGAGCGACGTTGATCCCGGGGTCACCGGGGTTTCGCCGGGATGGCCAGCAAGGTGGGTCAGCCCGCCTATGGCATGGGCCACGCGGGCGAATCCGGGGCGGTCCTTGTAGGGCCCGGTCTGTCCGTAGCCGGTAATGCGGAGCAGCACCAGGCCCTGGTTTTCCCGGCTCAGTCGGTCCCAGCCGAGGCCCCATTTCTCCAGCGTGCCGGGGCGGAAGTTCTCGCAAATGACGTCGGATTTCACCGCCAGCCGCCTGAACAGTTCCTGGCCTTCGGCTTGTTTGAGGTCCAGGGTCACGGATTTCTTGTTGCGCGATTCCGACAGCCACGCCAGGGTCGAATCGTCCCTTTCCGTGGCCGTGCCGAAATACCGGAACGGATCGCCGCCGTCGGGCCGTTCGACCTTGATCACCTCGGCCCCGAATTCGCCCAGGATGGTAGCGGTATAGGGCGCGGCGATGAAAGTGGCGGCGTCGAGCACGCGGACGCCGGTCAACGGAAGGTCCCTGTTTTCAGCCATGTTGCGGTTTTAACGCCCTTGTTCCCGCCCGACAACGCGTTTGGCCCGGCCGCTCAGGAACCGGACGGCGTAAACCGGCAGCGCCACCGCCTCGCGGGCCCAGGCGACGGCGATCCGCTTCACCGACATGTCGGCCCGGACGCCGGGGGCGGCGCTGCCGGTGACCTCGACGCCGAAGCGGCGGAAGGTAAAGAGCGCCCGCGGCAGGTGGAAATTATCGGTGACGACGATGGCGCGGCGCCAGCCGCGTTTCTCCATTTCCGCCGCCGAGAGGGCGGCGTTCTCGAGGGTGTTGAGGGAACGGGCCTCGATAACGATGTTTTCGGCACCGATGCCGGCGTCCCGGGCCATGGCCGCCATCACCTCGGCCTCGGGCGTCGGGTGGTCATGGACGCCGCCTGACAGCAAAATATTTTCCGCCCGGCCTTCGCTAAACAGGCGCACAGCCTGGGCGACGCGGCGCTTCAGCGACGGCGTCGGCCCGCCGTCGGGCGACAATTTCGAGCCCAACACGACAATGACGTCGGCTTCCGGTTGGCGCTTGCGGGGCTCAGCCATCGCCGGTTTCCGGTTCGGGATCGTCGCGGTCCAGGGTCGCCGCCAGGCAGGCCAGGGGCGCCGCCGTGGTAGCGACGTCCCCGGCGTCCTCGGTGCGGCCGATCCATTGCCCGAGGGGAGCCATATCCAGGGTCATAAGGCTTACTTAGCACGGCACTGCCTTTTCGCGCTATCCTGGGCTTTTACGAGCGGGGGAGGACGGTGAATTACGGTTTCTGGGCCGATCTCATCGGCGTCGTCCATACGCTGTTCCTGTTGTTCGTCGTCGTCGGGCAGGTGCTGATTCTCGCCGGCTGGGGACTGGGCTGGGCGTGGACCCGGAACCAGACCTTCCGCTACGTCCATCTCGGCGCCATCGCCTACGTCGTCGTCCAGCAGTGGCTGGGCCAGTGGTGCCCGTTGACGATCTGGGAAAGCGAGATGCGCCGAAGGGCCGGCGAGCAGGGATACCAGGCCGGCTTCATCGCCGACTGGCTCGAACGCCTTTTATACTATTCGGCCCCGGGATGGGTATTCACGGTTGTCTATACCCTTTTCGGCGCCCTTGTGATGGCCACCTTCGTCTATTACCGGCCCGGAACCCCGGCGCCGCCGAAAACCGAAAACGGCTAGAACGACCGCGGCAGCCCCAACACGTGCTCGGCGATGTAGCTGAGGATCAAGTTGGTGGAAATGGGCGCGACCTGGAAAAGCCGGGTTTCGCGGAACTTGCGCTCGATATCGTATTCCTCGGCGAAGCCGAACCCGCCATGGGTCTGCAAACACATGTCGGCGGCCTCCCACGAGGCATCGGCGGCCAAGAGCTTGGCCATGTTGGCCTCCGCGCCGCAGGGCTCGCCGGCATCGAACAGGCCGACCGCCTTTTCGACCATCAGATCGGCGGCCTCGGTGCGGGCATGGGCGCCGGCGATGGGGAACTGAATGCCCTGGTTTTCGCCGATCGGGCGGTCGAAGACCCGGCGTTCGCCGGCGTACGCCGTCGCCTTGGCGATGAACCACCGCGCGTCGCCGATGGCCTCGGCGGCGATCAGGATGCGCTCGGCGTTGAGGCCGTCGAGCAGATACCGGAATCCCTTGCCTTCTTCGCCGACCAAATTACGTGCAGACACACGTAAATCGTCAAAAAAGACTTCCGTGGTCGCGTGGTTGATCATCGCCCTTAAGGGCTTGATGGTCAGGCCACGATCCTTGGCATCGCGCATGTCGATGATGAACACGGACATGCCGTCGTGGGGTTTTTCGCCTGCGTCGCGGGGCTGTGTGCGGGCCAGCACCAGCATCAGGTCCGAGTGTTCGGCCCGGGACGTCCACACCTTCTGGCCATTGATGATGTAATCATCGCCGTCCCGTACGGCGGTGGTGCGGATGCGGCTGGTGTCGGTGCCGCTGGTCGGCTCGGTGACGCCAAAGGCCTGAAGGCGCTTCTCGCCGGCGGCGATTTTCGGCAGGATCTCGTTTTTCTGTTCGTCCGAACCGTGCCGGAGAACGGTCCCCATCATGTACATCTGAGCGTGGCAGGCGCCACCGTTACCGCCCGATTGGTGGATTTCGCCGAGGATGGCAGCGGATTCCGATAGGCCGAGGCCGCTGCCGCCGTATTCCTCGGGGATCAGAACGGCCAGGAACCCGGAATCGGTCAACGCCTTGACGAATTCGGTCGGATAGGCCCGCTCGCGGTCCAGCGCACGCCAGTATTCGCCGGGGAAGTCCTTGCACAGGGCGCGGACGGCTTGGCGGATTTCGGGGTGGGTGTCGCTCATGTTTCTCAGGCGTCCTGTGGGTCCAAGGCGGGCCAAACGCGCCCCCGGCCATGGACGCCGGGGGCGCGTTTGGTATAGCAGGTTCCCCCCGCCCCAGGGAGTCCCGGGACAGGGCCGGGCCGGGCAGAAACGGGCCGGGGAAGACCCCCCTCTTGCCAGCCGGTCAGCGGGTCATCGACCCCCCGGCGGCCAGGAACCGGGCCGCCGTATGCAGCCTCACCGCGAGGCCGCGCCCGATCCCGGAAACCCGTTCCTCGAAGACGCGCATTTTCCGCTCCCGCAGCGCCACCAGCGGGGAGCCGACGCTGAGCACCAGTTCATGGCCTTCGGCGTGCCGGCGCATGTATCCCGGGCGGTCTTCGAGCGGGAAGTCGGGGTGGAAGTGAAAGGCGGTCAACGCCTTGTTGGCGCGTTGATGGCAGGTAAACGCCATCACCTCGTCCACCGCCAGGTCGAATTTTTTGACCACCACCAGCGTTGCGTCAAGGCCGCGTTTGGTGACGAAATAACTGTCGTCATAATCGTGAACGAATTCGATCAGCCAATCAGTATTTTGGTCCATCATCAGGCACCTCCCTGGGAGCCATACGCGAATAGCGGCGGCCCACGGATCGTCCGCCGGCGGTAAATTCCCAGGAATGCCTTGTTAGCCCCTATTCGCTGTTGTTTCGGCGGTTCACAGCCGCCCCGCCCGGGAGACCGAAAGACCTCTCCTTCCCCGGTTGGGCGGCGGTTGGGCCTCCGGCTTGGGCAGATCCGCCCAGGGCCAAACCGGAACCCGTTGATTTGGATACTGTAAAGGGTTGAAGCCTGACAACTAGAATAAATTCTTGTACCGTCAATTCATCCCCGACCGGGAGAACCCGCCTTGGCTTTTGTCATTCCCCAACCCCCCGTTGCCGCCGCCGACGTTACCGGGCACATTGCCGAAGGCCGCATCTGGCTCGACGTCAATGGCGAGACCCGCCAGGACGGCAACGTCAATCAGTTGATCTGGTCCCTGCCGGAGGTCATCGCCCATCTGTCGGGATTGTTCGAACTCAGGCCAGGGGATTTGATCTTCACCGATACACCGGCTGGCGTCGGCGCCGTCCAGCGGGGCGACGTCATGGAAGGTGGAGTCGAAGGACTAGGCCTAATACGTCTCAAGGTGACCTGAACGGTGGCGCTTCAAAGCACCGAATAATCGACCGCCTGACCCGGTTCCAGACGATTTTCCAAGGGCGGCATCGGAGATTTCAGGCCGCTGGCGGTATTGAACAACACCACCCGGTCGTCGGCCTTGATGCGGCCGGACGCGCGCTCCATTTCCAGCGCGACGACGCAAGCCGCGCCCTCGGGGCACATATGAAACCCTTCATCGGCGCAAATCCTGGCCCGGGCCTCGGTCACGGCGTCATCGTCGACGGCGGTGCCGAAGCCGTTCGATTCGTAGAGCACATCCAGCACCAGCCGGCCGCCGATGGGGTTGGGCACGCGCACGCCGTGAATTTGAGTGGTGACATTTTCCCACGGTTCCGTCACTTCACGCTCGCCGGCCTCAAACGCCCTGACGATGGGGCCGCAGCCGGTCGACTGCACCGCCACCATGCGCGGCAGGGGGCCGTCGATCCAGCCGATTTCCTGGAGTTCCCGGAACACCTTCCACATGGCGATCAGACACACCCCGCCGCCGGTCGGAAAGAAGATCACGTCCGGCAGCCGCCATGAGTATTGCTCGGCGATTTCCAGGCCCATGGTCTTCTTGCCTTCGACCCGGTAGGGCTCCTTCAGGGTGGTGAGGTCGAACCAGCCCATTTCCTCAGCACCGTCGGCGACGATGGCGGCGCAGTCCCCGACCAGGCCGTCGACCCGCCACGCCTTGGCGCCGTGAAAGGCGATCTCGCTGGCCGTGATTTCGGGGGTGTCGGCGGGGGTGAACACAAACGATTCGATGCCGGCGCGGCTCGCATAGGCCGCCAATCCGGCGCCGGCGTTGCCCGCCGTCGGGATGGCGATGCGCTTGACGCCAAAGGCCTTGGCCATGCTGACCGCCACCGACATGCCCCGGCCCTTGAACGAGCCGGTGGGCAGCCGTCCTTCGTCCTTGACAAGGATGTCTTCCATGCCGAGGCGTTTTTCCACCGTCGGTACCCGGACCAGTGGGGTCATGGTCTCGCCCAAGGTAATGGGCTCGATATCCGGGCTCAAGGGCAGGAATTCCCGGTAGCGCCACATGTCGGGCGGGCGGGCGGCGATGTCTTCCTTGGTGACGGCGTTGGCAAGCGCGCCCAGGTCATAGCGCACCAGCAACGGCGCCCCGGCCCTGGAAAGCCCGTGCAGGACGCCGGTGGGATAATGCTCGCCGGTTTCGGAGCATTCCAAATGGGTGACGAAGGATGTGGTCGGTGCGGTCATGCCGGAAATCTCCCCCTGGGATTCAAATCATCGCAAGAATGCCACATTTCCGGCAAGAAAATGTCATTTTGGTCCCGTTTAATGCCCTCCTCGCCGTTAAGGAACGATGGTCAAACAGGAGACGAAACATGAGGAACTTTGAATACTGGCTGCGCGGCACCTGGGCGCTTTTGGGCTTCGGCTTCAAAGGACAAACCGTCGCCGTATACCGGCACCGGTACCGTCACCTGCGATGACACGACACCCAGGCGGGCAATGAACAACCGATTATTTTATCTCTCCCTCCCCCACACGAGTCAAACTTAGGGCCGCTTTCGCGGCCCCTTTTTTGATCGGATTTAAGGATAAGGCCGAGCGCGTTTAAGTCACCGTGGCCTTGCCAATCTTGCCGTCCAAAAGATCGTCGACGTAGAAGCCCTGAAAAACGTTGATGTCGAGGTCGTGGCCGACCTGGATGCCGGTTTCGTCGTCGAGCCGGGCGATGATGAAGATCAGGCCCTGGTCCTGCATTTTCTTGATTTCGTCCCCTGGCACCGGCAGCGTTTCTTCGGCTCCCGGGCGCCAGAAAATCTTGGCGAAGGTGGCGTGCAGCCGGTGCAGGTTCACCAGCCCCACGGTCTCGGGGTAGATGGCGTCGACGGCGATGAGGCCGCCCCGGGAGGTGATCAGATCGGCGGCGATCTGGAACTCGTCGAACTGCTGCAGGATGTTGTCCTGGCGGAATTCGAAAACGATATTGGACAGCGGCGTACCGCCGGAATCGCCGAGAAATTCCTCAAACGTGCGGGTGAAGACACTTTCCACGTTCAAGTTGATGGAGCACGACTTGCGCCCGGGGTTGATGTTGTCGAAGGTCTTGATCAGGACCCGGTCCAAGGTGATCGTCAACTGGTTGAAAAGGTTGCCTGCCCCACGCAGTTCGACGTTGGGGAAAACGTGCTTCTTCAGCGCCTCCATGGAGATGAAGTATTCCTTCATCAATTCCTCGGGTTTCTTGCCGGGTTTGATGTCGGCCATCCTCTGGTTTTGGACGAAGGTCTCCTTGAACTGCTGCGCCCCGACCTTGCGGTGGACCTCGAGGACCATTTTGATGTCGTCTTCCTGCAACCCACGGAATCCCGAGCCTTTTTCCCCGGTTTTGCCGGGCTGGCTTTCGTAATGTTCGAGGAACTTGATGGCGTTGGGGAGCTTCAACCCGAGATCGATGACCCTGAGCAGACGGGTCTGATCGACCATGCCGAAATTTTCCGGAAAGTTGTGCTGGATCAGGCGCAGCACCGAAACCTTGAGACCCGAGATCATCCTGACCTCGCTTTGTTCGGCCATCCTGATCAGGATGGCCCTGTCGGCTAACGACAGCTCGTAGAGGTCGGCGTCGTAACGGTTTTTGTAATCGACGAGGAAATCGTCCAGATCGCCCCAGAAATCATCATCGGCGTCGTCGGTGGGAAGAGCGCTAAGCGAAATCATAATCAGCGACAGCCCCCCGGGGGGGGGTCCTTCCATATCGTTCAAGCGCTTCAACAGCGTGGCGCCGGGGGGTGCTTTCTGCTTGACCATGGTTAAAGCGGGCTTTCTTTACCTTTAAGGCGTGCGAACCGATGTCTTCATGAGACAGTAATACCGGCCCTTCCGGGTTGAGTGAAATAGTATGTTGTCGTGACCTCTATGTCCTGACCCGGCGGGACGGTCCGACGTTTCTTGTTTTGCTCCAAGCGCGGTTAAAGTCCGGTTAAGAAAGGCAGGAAAATTCTCACTTCCAAGGGGACTTCGTGTTGCGGCCCGAACTCTAGCGGCTGTCGGAATCGGGGAAAAGGAAAATCCATTCGGGCCTGATATAGTTTGCTTGAGAAAAATTCAGGTATTCAGGCCCGGAGGCGTTCGCTTTTGGGGTCGTAAAAAGGCGACAGCGACGCCCGGGCGGGGCACCGGAGGCCGGCAACTTCGATTTCAAACGACCCGGCGGCAATGAAATCGGCGTCGAGCACGCCTTCGTGCTCGACATAGCCGAGCCCGACGGCCCCACCGAGCGTGTGGCCGTACATGGCCGAGGTGACATAGCCGGTGATTTTGCCGTCCCGCAAGATCGGCTCGCGGCCGTAAAGCAGCGGTTCCGGGTCATCGAGGATGAACTGGACCAGGCGGCGGGAGAGGCCTTTTTGGCGTTGGCGCGACAACGCATCGCGGCCGATGAAACCGCCCGCCTTGTCCCAGGCGACGGCAAAACCGAGGCCCGCCTCCAGGGCCGTATCCTGATCGCCGATGTCATGGCCCCAGGCCCGGTACGCCTTCTCGATCCGCAGCGACTGCATGGCGTGCATGCCGGCCGGGACCAGGCCGTGGGCCTCCCCGGCCTGGGCGACGGCGTCGAAGACGCCTGTGGCCGCCTTGGTGGGGATATAGAGCTCCCAGCCCAGCTCGCCGACGTAGGAAATCCGCGAAGCGCGGATCTTGCCGCCGCCGATCTCGATTTCCCGGGATGCACCGAACGGGAAAGCGCCGTTGGACAAATCCCCGTCCGTCAATCCCTGCAACAGGTCGCGGGCCTTGGGCCCCATGACCCCGAGGACGGCCAGGGTTTCGGTAACGTCGGTGAGTTGGGCGTCCAAGCCTTCCGGGATATGGCGGGCCAACCAGTGGAAGTCGCGGACCTGGGACGCCGCTCCGGTGACGATCAGGTAGCGGTCCTCGGCCTCGCGGGTGACGGTGAGGTCGGCCTCGATTCCCCCCCTTTCGTTCAGCCATTGGGTATAGACGATACGGCCGGGCTCGACGGCGACGTCATTGGCCGAGACCTGGTTGAGCACTTCCTCGGCGCCGGGGCCTTGGAGCCGGAACTTGGCGAACGAGGTCTGGTCGAACAGGCCGACATTCTCTCTTACCGCCCGGTGTTCGGCGGCGGAATGATCGAACCAGTTCTGACGGCTGAAGCTGTAGACGTATTCCGATTTCACGCCTTCGGGCGCGTACCAGTTGGGGCGCTCCCACCCCTGGGCCTCGCCGAAGCACGCGCCACGTCCGGCCAGGCGATCGTAAAACGGCGATTTGCGGATGCCCCGGGCGGTCCGGTACTGGTGAAACGGCCAGTGCACGGCATAGAGCCGCCCCAGGGTCTCGGTGACGCGCTCACGGAGGTATTCCGGGTCGGCCTGGAACGGCAGGGCGCGGCGGATATCGACGGTTCCGAGGTCCATCGTTGGGTGCCCGTCCCGCATCCAGTCGGCCAGCGCCAAGCCGATGCCGCCGGCCGACTGGATGCCGATAGAGTTGAGCCCGGCGGCGACGAACAGCCCCTCCAGCCCCGGCGCCTCGCCCAGGTAATAGCGGTTGTCGGGGGTGAAGCTTTCGGGTCCGCAGAAAAAGGTCTGAATGCCGGCGCTTTCCAACGCCGGTATGCGGTGGAGCGCCTTTTCCAGGATCGGCTCGAAATGATCGAAATCGTCGGGTAACTGGTCGAAGCAGAAATCTTCGGGGATGCCGTCCATGCCCCAGGGCTTGGCCTCGGGCTCGAACGCCCCCAGCAGCATCTTGCCGGCGTCTTCCTTGTAGTAGGCACAGGCGTCGTAATCCCGGCACACCGGCAAATCGGGGGTCACGCCGTCGAAAGGTTCGGTCAGAATGTAGAAATGCTCGCACGCGTGCAGCGGCACGTTGACGCCGGCGGCGGCCGCCAGTTCCCGCGTCCACATGCCGGCCGCGGCGACGACGTAGGGCGCAGCGATGGTGCCGGCCTCGGTTTCGACGCCGGTGACCCGGCCCCCGGTTTGGGTGATGCCCAAGACCTTGGTGTCCTCGAAAATCCCGACGCCGCCGTTTCGCGCCCCTTTCGCCAGCGCCATGGTCACGTCGGTGGGGTTGGCCTGGCCGTCGGTGGGAACGAAGATGCCGCCAAGCACGTCATCGACGGTGATCAGCGGATAAAGCTCCTTGCATTCCTTAGGCCCGATGACGTCGACCCGAAGCCCGAACACCTTGGCCATGTCGGCGCGGCGCTTCAGGTCTTCCAGGCGGCCCTCGGTGGTGGCGATGGTAAGCGAGCCGTTCTGCTTGTAGCCCGTAGCCTGGCCGGTTTCGTCCTCAAGGCCCAGATAAAGCTCGGCCGTGTACTTGGCCAGCTTGGTCATGTCCTGGTTGTCGCGGAGCTGCCCGATCAGCCCGGCGGCGTGCCAGGTCGTACCCGAGGTCAGCTTCTTGCGTTCCAGCAGAACCACGTCGGACCAGCCGATCTTGGCCAGGTGGTAGGCGACGGAGCATCCGATGACGCCGCCGCCGATGATGACGGCCTGGGCTTTCCTGGGCGGGCTTTTGGGCAACGGGTCTGTCTCCGAATATTGCGGTGAGATAAGCCATAGAAACGCGGGTGACGGGCCCGGCGCAACCGTTATAATCGCCGCCGATGTTCGAACTGTGGATTCCCCTCACCGTCGCCGCCGCTTTCTTCCAGAACCTGCGCTCGGCGCTGCAAAAGCACCTGAAAGCGCATTTGTCGACGGCAGGCGCGACCTACGTGCGGTTTCTCTATGCCTGGCCGTTCGCGGTGTTTTACGTCTGGGGCTTGGTCGAATTCGGCGGCTACGCGGTGCCTGCGGTCAGCAGAAAGTTCCTGATCTATTGTTTCTTAGGGGGATTGTCGCAGATCATCTTCACGTTTTTGCTGATCTGGCTGTTCTCGATCAAGAACTTCGCCGTCGGCACGACGTATTCGAAGACCGATACCGCACAGGTGGCGTTCCTGGGGCTGTTGATCCTGGGAGATACCCTGAGCGCCGTCGCGGCCCTCGCCATCGCCATTGGCCTGATCGGCGTCATGGCGCTGTCCATGGCCGAGACCCACATCTCGGCCCGCAACCTGATCACCGGCTTGGGGGAAAAACCGACCGTGATCGGGCTTGTCTGCGGCGCCTTCCTGGGCGCGTCGGTGGTCTTTTACCGGGGCGGAGCACTGTCGCTGGGCGGCGACGGCTTCATCATCCAGGCGGCGTTCACGCTCGCCGTCTCGGTGGTCATGCAGACGGTGATGATGGGCGCCTATCTGGCAGTCCGTGAACGCGACCAGCTAAGGGCCGTCATCGTCCACTGGCGGCCGTCGCTGTTGGTGGGGGTGGCGGGCGTATTGGCATCGATCTTCTGGTTTTCCGCTTTTACGCTCCAGAACGCGGCCTATGTGCGCGCCCTCGGGCAGATCGAGCTGATCTTCACCTTCATCGCCTCGGTGGTTTTCTTCCGCGAAAAGATAAACAAACTGGAATTCGCCGGCATCATCTTCATCACCGGCGGCATTTTGATCCTGGTGGTTGCGGGTTGATCGGGCGCCGAGGGAAGCCGGGGGCTATTTGTCCTTGGAATCCATCCAGATCGTCACTGGCCCGTCGTTGACCAGGCTGACCGCCATTGGGGAGCGGAATTTCCCGGTCCGCACCGGCACCCCCTCGGCGGCCAGTTGCCGGCAGAAATATTGATAATGCTTTTCCGCCATCTCGGGTTCGGCGGCGGCGGAAAAGCCGGGCCGGTTGCCTTTGCGCCAGATGGCGGCGAGGGTGAACTGGCTGATGACCAGGGCTTCGCCACCGACGTCGAGGACCGAAAGGTTGCTCTTGCCGTCCGAGTCGGCGAACAGCCGCATGTTGGCGATCTTGCGGGCGAAGAAATCGGCGTCCGCTTCGGTATCTTCCTTATCCGTGCACACCAGCACCACCAGCCCCGGCCCGATCGCCGACAACACCTCTCCATCGAGGCTGACGCCGGCTTCGCTGACCCGTTGCAACAGCGCTTTCACGGTCGATCTCCCCCGCCCGGGCGGACCGTCTCCCCGGGGCCCCTAGTGCTCGGCGCCGCTTTTGAAGTGGAACTGGGTGCCGGCGCGGATGCCCGACGGCCAGCGCGCGGTAATGGTCTTGAGCCGCGTATAGAACCGCACCCCTTCCATGCCGTGGACGTAGTGATCGCCGAACAGCGAGCGCTTCCAGCCGCCGAAGCTGTGATAGGCGACGGGGACCGGGATCGGCAGGTTGACACCGACCATGCCGATCCTGGCCCGGCTGGCGAAGTCCCTGGCCGCGTCGCCGTCGCGGGTGAAGATGGCGGTGCCGTTGCCGTATTCATGCTCGTTGACCATTTGGATCGCGTGTTCGTAATCGTCGGCGCGGACGACGGAAAGCACGGGCCCGAAAATCTCGTCGGTGTAGATGGACATGTCCGTGCTCACCCGGTCGAACAAGCAGCCGCCGAGAAAAAAGCCGTCCTCGTATCCCTGCAGCGAAATGTCGCGCCCGTCCACCACCAGCTCTGCGCCCGCCGCGATGCCTTCGTCGATATAGCCGAGAATCCTGTCCAGGCTTTCGCGGGTGACGATGGGCCCCATTTCCGACGCCGCGTCCGTATAGGGGCCGACTTTTAGCGCCTGCACCTTGGGCGCCAGGCGCCTGACCAATTCGTCGCCCGTCTCTTGGCCGATGGTGACGGCGACCGAGATCGCCATGCAGCGTTCGCCGGCGGAGCCATAGGCGGCGCCGATGGCGGCGTCCACGGTCTGATCCATGTCGGCGTCGGGCAGCACGATCATGTGGTTCTTGGCCCCGCAAAGGGCCTGCACCCGCTTGCCGTGCTTGCAGCCGGTCTCGTAGATGTATTGGCCGATGGCGGTCGAGCCGACGAAGCTGACGGCGGCGACGGTGGGGTTGCTCAACAGTTCATCGACGGCTTCTTTGTCGCCGTTGATGACGTTGAGGCAGCCCTTGGGCAAACCCGCCTCGATCATCAGCTCAGCCAGCCGGAGCCCGCAGGACGGGTCTTTTTCCGACGGCTTGAGGACGAAGGTGTTGCCGCAGGCCAGTGCCACCGGGAACATCCACATGGGCACCATGGCCGGAAAGTTGAAAGGCGTGATCCCGGCGCAGACGCCGACCGGCTGGCGCATGGCAAAGGTATCGACACCGGACGCCACGCCTTCCGAATACTCGCCCTTGAGCAGATGCGGGATGCCGCAGGCGAATTCCACCACCTCCAGCCCGCGGGTGACGGAGCCCTTGGCGTCGGGAA
>Ga0208113_1000182_pt1 | contig 31543 bp, 31 predicted proteins | sample Knorr_S7_td_NADW_FD_185598 | JGI IMG/M metagenome (GOLD analysis project Ga0208113, IMG submission 185598) | Marine microbial communities from Southern Atlantic Ocean transect - Knorr_S7_td_NADW_ad_2505m_LV_A (SPAdes) (version 2) | ecosystem: Environmental > Aquatic > Marine > Oceanic | place...
AGCTGGGAGACTCGGTGGCTGTGCTGGGAGCAGGCCCCATCGGCTTGCTTTGTATGCAGGTCGCCAGAGCCGCCGGAGCCACAATGGTAATAGTCTCTGAGCCTGTGCCCGCAAGAGCCGAAGCCGCCCGAAAGCTGGGCGCCGACGCGGTCATAGACCCCACCAAGGAAGACGTGCAAGAACGACTTGTCGAGCTCACCGGCGGCATCGGCCCGGATGTGATATTCGAGTGCGCTGCCGCCAAAGGCACGCTGGACGTAGCAATGGATTCTGTCAAGCGCGGAGGCCAGGTGGTGTTGGTGGCGATTGTCTGGACTCCGACAGACGTCATGCCGCCCAACTGGATGGCCCGCGAGGTCAGCCTGCAGTCATCCTTCGGCACTCAACCCGAGGACTGGCGCATCGCGTTGGACCTAATTCGGAATGGCAAAGTCTCGATGGCGCCTCTGGTTTCAGAGGCCAGTTTCCTGCCCCTCGATAACATTCAAGAGGCCTTCGAGGCCCTCTGCGAACCCTCAAATCAAGTACAGATGGTAGTAAAACACGGATGACACTTATATGGAAATCTTGAGCTTCAACACAAACCCATTCGGAGGCGTCCTGGTTGATCCTCTGACACTCCCCCAGGACCCCCAGGGGTTCCGAAGCCAACTGGCATACTCGATGGACGAGTGGATAGCCGAAGGCTACAAAGTCGCCTGGTTGGAGGTTCCGCTGGACAAATCGGCGCTGGTCCCCGTTGCTGTGGAGGCTGGGTTCTCTTATCACCACGCCGATGAATCCTACTTGATGATGACGAACCAACTTGAGCAGGACTCCTACATCCCGCCGTATGCGACTCACTACATAGGAGTGGGCGCAGTGGTTGTGAGTGAGAATCGAGAGCTTTTGGTCGTCTCGGAACGATACAAGTTCCGTGGAACTCGGGGGCCTGGGTACAAGCTGCCCGGAGGCGCTCTAATGCCTGGAGAACACTTGGCAGAGGGTATCGTTCGAGAGGTGCTGGAGGAGACCGGCATCCAATCGAAGTTCGAGGCGCTGGCGTGCTTCCGTCACTGGCACGGCTACCGCTACGGGAAGTCGGATATCTACTTCGTGTGCCGACTGTCGCCTCTGAGCCACGACATCACTAGACAGGAGGAGGAGATCGCCGAGTGCCTGTGGATGCCTGTTGACGATTTTCTGGAAGACCCTCAGATCGGCAACTTCAACAAGTCTATCGTGAAAGCGGCGCTGGATCATCCAGGCATCTCTCCCGGAGACATCGAAGGCTATGGCGACCCGAAGCGATTCGAGTTCTTCCTGCCTAACGGGCAGGTGTGAGCCTTCAGCAATCAGCCGTCAGACCCTTCGCCATTCTGAGGTCGCGATCGAAGAATCTAGCCCAGTGGGACATCGGTTGCATATCAGCGACCAGACACTTCGTTCCGGTCAGTATGACAAAGGGAAGACGTATCAACGGGTTAGGAGAACACAATGGCAGATCAGGCATCCCTGAAAGAGCGCATCGTCCGGGGCGACACTGTGATCGGCGTGTCCGCTCCTCTGAACGCCACTAAGAGCGAGCTTGAAGACATCTTCAGCAAAGATTCATACGACTTCGTGAACGCCGATGCTCAGCACTCGCCCTACAACGAGGAGCGGTTGGTGGAGTTCTGCGAGACGGCCAAAGAGTTGGGAATGCCTGTGCAGTTCCGCATCAAGCACACTCGCCAGGCGTATCTGGTTGGCAACGTCCTGGATTTGGGGCCTCTTGGAATCGAAGTTCCGTTGGTGGAGGACGAGTCCGAGGTGGATGAAGCCCTGAGGTGGTTCTACTACCCGCAGGTCGGAGGCCGAAGCTGGGGAGGCGCGGCCCGCTACGGCGTCGAGGGCCGCGGCGACAGGCTAGAGTATGCTGACTGGTGGAACGCCAACGGCATCCTGTGCATGCAGATCGAAACCCTGCGAGCCGTGACAAACATTCGACAACTGGCAAAACCGGGCGTCACCTGCCTGACCTGGGGACCGGCGGACCTGAATTTCGACATCGAGGCCCACCCACACCATCCTCTTCAAACGGTGGATGACTGCGTGCGCCATGCCTTGGAACAGCTTGAAGGCACCGACACGAAGATCAACTTCCGAAACTACACTCCAGACCTGAGAGACCACTACGCGGAGATGGGCGTGACCGTGTTCATGGAGCGTCCACGATAAGGTCGCCATACCGAACGGCGGCGAAACATCTGGCCGCAGACGTTCCGACTGTTGTCCTTTCACGACCAGATTCTTCGGACGCGACCTGACCATTGCCTGAAAGCCGATAGCTACGCCTAGAAGCGGGTGTAGCCGCCGTCGATCACAAACTCTTCGCCGGTCTGATAGTCGGACGCCGAACTTGCCAGATAAACCGCTATTCCTGCGAAGTCTTTGGGCTGACCCCAACGACGGACCGGCACGCGCTTCATGACCCTGTCTTCGAAAAGTTCGTTTCCGACTCTGGGAGCGGTCATCGCGGTTTCGATCCAGCCTGGGATGATCGTGTTTGCTGTGATCTTGTAACGAGCCAGCTCAACGGCCAGTCCTCGTGTCATTGCGAGCATCGCGCCTTTGGTCGCGGCGTAAGCTTCGTTTCGCGCCGCGCCATGAATCGCTGACGTGCTGGAAGTGCCGATCAGCCGTCCGCCTTCGCCCTGGTCGATCATGTGCTTTGCCGCCGCTCGGAATGTGAAGAACGTGCCGTCAAGATTGATCCCCATCACCCGCTTCCAAACATCCGTCGGGAAATCCTGAAAAGGCGCGCCTCCGCCTGCTCCCGCATTGGCGAAACAGGAATCGACCTTTCCGAAGATTTTCACGGTCTCTGCGAAAGCGGACTGCACTTCTTCCTCTTGGGAGACGTCGCAACGGATCGCGACCACTTTTCCGCCCAGGGCCAGCAGTGTCTTTTCGGCGGCAGCGTTTTTCTCTGGGTTCGTTCCCCATATACAGACATCGGCTCCCGCAGAGGCGAGTCCCTCTGCCATACCCAGCCCAATACCGCTATTGCCGCCGGTGATTAAGGCGACTTTTCCAGTGAGATCAAATGGTTCAAATGGCATATGTTTTCTTCTTTCGGTCACTACGAATCATGTGTTGATTTTGAATACGGACTAAACCTAATCATGGCGCATTCATTTGTCAATAACGCTGCCAGATCGTCGACATAGGATAAGTCGGATAGGCGTCATGGATAACCAGCGGAAAGGTTTGGGCGATTCTCGCTAGCGGCCAAGATTGGGGTGGTCGTGCGGCTGGAGGAACGGTCTGTGAACGCGTCTTATGGGGGGGGCAGTATGATTCTAGGAAGTTTTCGATTACCCTGGCGCCAAGTTTCGCCAAGGTCTAAGGGGTGGGTATAAAAGTCATGGCCTGAATCCTGCCCACCTGAAAACCTGACCCATAAAGACTAACCCAGCTCTTGCTCTTCGTCCAGAGCGATGTACTTGGACGGACACTTGACGATGACGTTTTCGCTCTGGAACACGCCATCGGAGCCGTAAGACCCCTCCAGGATTATCTCCGAATGGTCGTTGAAGAACAGGTCTGGCAGGACGCCGATATGGTTGGCTATCAGGCTTTCGGAACCGTCGGTCAGAGAGAACTCAGCCAGCGTCGAGCCGTCGCCGCGAAGGAAGGTTTCAGGCACCAGCTTGCCGGACACCCGCACCATCTTGCCCTCGGGAGTCTGACCGATGTCGTTCATCTCGCCGACGGTGTAGTAGTAGACGGTAGCCCCCTCGAAGGCCATGAACGCGAAATATCCCAACGCGCCCACGAGCACCACCAGCGCGATAAGCAGCTTTCCTCGATGGGCGATAACTGAGCCGTCGTCGGAGTCCGACACGTCGGGTAGTGGCGAAATCGTGGGGTCTGTGGTCTCGGTGTCGTCGAAATTCACGTGTGTCTGGCCTTGTTAGCTTTCAGATTGCGATTGAGCCTCGGCCTGCTCTCGCTGGTCCAGGGCGCGTTTCAGGGCATCGATCTCGCCCTGCATCTCCCGCTGTCTTCGGGACACGTAGAAGATGTAGGCGAAGAAGGCTCCCCATGTAATCATATACACCGCGAAGAGAAATGGCAGGTTTGCTTCGGGGTCATTGGCATGTTCAGATGGCTCCGGAATCGTCGATGGAGCCGTTTGCGGCTGACCGTCAAACGCTCCAACCGTTGCCAGGAGCGTTGAGACCGTCAGCGCCAACGCCACCAGCACGATAACAGTGGAGGCCCGAAGCGCGAGGCCCCTACTCAGTTCTTTGATGAAGTTCATCGAGATCAGATTCAGACTTTCTCAGAGAATAGCGTTCGACCAGCAGGTATGCGTACAGGACAGTGAACGTCACCATCGCGACCAGCAGAGTCAACAGCATTTCGGACGCCAGGTCCGATGGCACGTTGCGTTCCGGGTGGGCTGTGCGCCACCAGTCAGTGGCCTTGTAAATGATGGGCGAGTCGATGGCGCCGATAAGAGCAATCACGGAGGCGTACCGCTTGCCCTGGGTCCCGCTCGGGCCATAGGCTCGAATCATCAGGTAGCCTACGTAGATGAACCACAAAACCAGCGTCGTCGTCAGCTTGGCGTCCCATGTCCACCACACCCCCCACACTGGCCTCGCCCATATCGCGCCGGTCACAAGAATCAGCGTGGCGAAAATCACCCCAAGCTCTGCGGTTGCGTAGGCTAGAGAGTCCCACTTTTCCTTGCCCGTGATCAGGTGCATCAAACTGGCAACTGCCACCACAACGATGGACAACATGCCAATCCACCCCAACGGAACGTGGAAGTAGAAGATACGTTGGGACACTCCCAGGTTCTGTTCGGTGGGAACCCACATGAAGACCATGTACAGCGTGACCGCCATCAGCGCAGCGCTGACAATCAACAGTCCGTCTCGCAGATAGCTTCTCGTGCTATACGTCGCTGAGGAGTCGGTGACGGGTTGAGATATGGAGGTCTGAGCCATATGAGAAATATATCACAAGTCGAGATGTCAGGGCTATTGTTTTCTGGATGTCCGTTTTAGCGCAGTCTGAAATGAGTTTCGACTACGCAGTTCATATCACGGCAGAATGAAATCACAAGATGAGTGTTGGTTGCTAAACATGACGATGCACCTTAAAAGGTTATGTTGCATCTGAGTATGTGAGAGCGGATAGAAACCAGTCCTGCAAGGAGGGTTTGCCGTGGATGTAAGTGAATTGATGAATACGGACGCGCATAGCATTGACGTCGAGACAAGTATCGCGAATGCAGCCCAATTGATGAAAGATCGAGGAATCAGTTGTCTGGTGGTCTTGGGAGAAGACAGCGTCGAGGGCATCATAACCTACCGCGACATGGCCCTCGGATGCCTGATCGAAGGTCACATGGCCTCAGAGTGCCAGGTCGCAGAACACATGACAGCGCAAACTCAGACCGTCGCCCCTGACCTCCACTTGGGAGACGCCTCAATAATGATTATCGACCAGGACTTCGACAATCTCCCAGTTGTCCAGAACGACATTCTGGTGGGAATCCTATCTTCTGACGATATATTCCAAGCAATCGACCGAGAGATGACCCTCTCCCCCGTCTAGCTAGCAACTCTATACATCCACTCTTGCCTATCGAGAGAACGGCCCACTTTCGAATTGTGACGGCGGGCCGTTTGTTTTTATTACTCAAATACGTATTCAGCTGACACCTCGTGCGTTACCTGTCCGCCACCGAACCGTCCTCGCGTAATGGGGTGTTGATGGGGCGAGGGCTATACTCGTGAGTTGCAAAGAACTCGTCGTTGATCTCCACGCCTATGCCGGGTCGGTCAGGGATTTCCAGGTACCCCTCCTCCAAACGGAGAGGGTCCTTGACCATCTCGCTCTTGGGCGGTTTGTCCTCGCCTGTGTACTCCTGAAGCACGAAGTTTGGAATACAGGCGTCGATCTGGATGCACGCGGCGGTGCTGATAGGGGTCAGCGGGTTGTGGGGGATTACTCCGACGTTGAACGATTCGGCCACAGCGGCTATCTTCTTGCTATGGGTGAGTCCTCCGGCGAGGCACACGTCGGGCCGAATGTAGCTGCATGCCCTCTGGTGAAGAAGCTCTCTGAACTCCCACATGGTATGAAGCCGCTCTCCGGTGGCTATGGGAATCGGGATTGAATCGCGGCGCCGAAATCCTTAATCTACGTCGTCACCGCGCCTCGCGAGGCCGAGGAGACCTGACGAGCGTATTTCGCCAGCACGCCTCTGGTGTAGTTGGGAGGCCGAGGCGTCCAACGCTCGCGGCGTTGAGACATTTCCTCTTCGGAGAGGCGAACGCCCAACTCTCTGCGTTCCACATCCATGACCAGAATGTCGCCTTCCTCCAACAGGGCGATGGGGCCGCCCACAGCTGCCTCTGGAGCGACGTGTCCGATCATTGGGCCGCGGGTCGCGCCGGAGAACCGCCCGTCGGTCAACAGCATAACGGTGTCACCCAGCCCCTTGCCGACGATGGCGCTGGTGACAGACAACATCTCCTGCATTCCGGGGCCTCCAACGGGGCCTTCATAGCGGATGACCACCGAGTCACCAGGTTTGATCTCCCCGGATGCCACCGCGTTGAACGCCTCGTTCTCGCTGTTGAACAAGCGGGCCGGGCCTTCGTGCTTCAGGTGTCCCGTGCCTGCGACCTTCATCACTGCGCCCTCTGGGGCAAGGTTCCCCTTCAGCACGACGAGGCCGCCTGTGGGACTCCGAGGGTTGGATACAGGACGGATCACGTTGCCATCGGGTTTTGCTGTGACGCTGGATAGATTCTCAGCCATTGTCTTGCCGATCATCGTCAGAACATCGCCGTGGATCAAGTCAGCGTCAAGAAGCTCCTTCAGGACCATTGGCATGCCGCCGACGGCATCGACGTCGGCCACGACGAACTGGCCGCCGGGCTTGAGGTTTGCAATATACGGAGTAGTGCGGCTCAGACGGTCGAAATCGTCCAGATCGAGGGGGACATCCGCTTCGTGAGCGATTGCCAGCAGATGCAGAATCGAGTTTGTGGAGCCTCCGAGTGCCAGGACGACAACGATTGCGTTCTCGAAAGCCTGGCGGGTCATGACATCGCGAGGCCGGATTCCCTCTTGCAGGGCATTTACCAGAACGGCGCCCGCCGCCCTCGCTCCCTGCATGTTGCGAGAGTCCGCTGCCGGGATCGACGCAGAACCCGGAACCGCCATGCCTAGAGCCTCGGCGGCTGTGGCCATCGTGTTCGCGGTGAACATGCCGGGGCAGGCACCCTCGCCTGGGCAAACGACGCGCTCCATCCCCCGAAGCTCGTCGAGAGATATGTCGCCTGCAAGGTAAGTACCAACACCTTCCATGACATCCTGAGCGTTGATCGTCTGGCCCTGGTATCGCCCTGTGTTGATGGAGCCTCCGTAGACGTACAGCGCGGGGATATTGAGTCGAGCCATCGCCATCAGCGAGCCGGGGCCGTTCTTGTCGCACCCGCCCACGGCGATAACCGCGTCCATCCGCTCGGCGAAGCACACCGTCTCGATAGAGTCGGCAATAACCTCCCTGCTGACCAGCGACGCCTTCATCCCCTCATGGCCCATAGAAACGCCGTCACTTACGGTTATGGTCCCAAAGGTAAAGGGCACGCCCCCTGCCGCTCGAACACCCTCGCGGGCGGAATTAGCCACCCGATGCAGGTGCATGTTGCAGGGAGTGACATCGCTCCCAAGATCGGCAATGGCGATAAACGGTTTATCGAGGTCGTCGTCCGACAACCCCACGCCGTGAAGCATGGCCCGGTTGCCTGTAAGGCGGTAGTCAGTGGATATGGGGCCACTGATAGGTTTGAGAGGGTTGGGTTGTTGGTCGGTCATGAGAATGGCGCCTTGGTTCAGGGTGCCGTCATTGTACTTGGCAGGGACTTCATGCACAAAGGAGGTTCAATTATCGTGCATGTATTCGGGCGGTTACCCGTCACACCCCAGCCCATTGCCGTCAGGATCGAAGCTATGAGCATCCGGGCGTAGGGCTGGAAATGGATTAGACGGAATTTCCTTGCAGGTCATTGGCTCGGCGTCCTGCGGCACGCAGATCGTTGGGTAAGACGGATCACACGCCTCTGCCAGGGCGGGGCTAGTTGCCCATGCGCCTCGACGATTTTCCATCGCCTGTATTTGAATGTTCTCGAACCTGTCGGCGAACTTTATGTCTGGCGGGAAGGCTGACGCTACGGCGAAGCCTCCGGATATCAGCGTGGCGTTTACCATCTCGTCATCCACATATACATATCTCAGGAGGCGGTCGAATCGGTCGGTTGACGAGACGTCGAGCTCCATGCGGACAGTCTTGCCTTCAACCAACTCGCGGTTTCGCGCTGACGCTTCCGGGCCGTAGAACTCGACTCCGCGACTCGTACGGTTGGTCTCAGGAGTGATTATCCCGATGTACCGGACGGTGTATCGCCACCCATCCAGATCGACCCCTATCGCGTCATCGTCGATGACTCTGACGACCGTGGCGGTCTCTGAGCGCGAATGGCCACTGTCCCCAGAAAAGAGCGGTGTGAGCATCGGCGCAAGTCGGGTTAACAACAGAAATCCCATGAACAAAATTATGACCCATGTGTACCATTTGTAACCTTTGAAAGGATTTTTCATATTCTTTGTGTCAAGAGTGTGTAATGAGACTTGCGGTTGCCGCCCTGATTCGAACCGAACCATCGGGTCAAAATGGCGAGTCCGTCTCTAATAAAACCAAGAACGGGGGACTCATCGAGTCCCCCGTTCTTGGTTTATGCGGTGTTATTTACTCGCTATGTTGTGACTGCGCCCAGCGATGCCGATGAGACCAGTTTGGCGTATTTTGCCATAACTCCGGTTGTGTAGTTGGGGAGTGGGGCCTTCCATGACCTGGCCCGCTCAGCCATCTCTTCGTCGGATACATCTACGCTCAGTTCGCGGGTTTCGGCGTCCAGAGTGATGATGTCACCGTTTTGGATCAGCGCAATCGGACCTCCAAGAGCTGCCTCTGGAGCGATGTGGCCAATCATCGGGCCGTGGGTCGCGCCGGAGAATCGTCCGTCGGTCAGCAGCAGAACGTTGTCTCCCAGGTCGGTGCCCATGATGGCGCCGGTGACTGCCAGCATCTCCTGCATACCGGGGCCTCCTCTGGGGCCTTCGTAGCGGATTATCACAACGTCGCCGGGATCGATCTCGTTGCGCGTGACCGCCTCGAAACCGGCGCGTTCTCCGTCATAGACCCTTGCCGGGCCTTTGTGTGTCAGGTGCTTGGTTCCGGCGACCTTCATCACGGCTCCTTCCGGGGCCAAATTGCCTCTGAGGATGATGAGACCGCCTGTGGCGCTGCGAGGCTTGGAAATCGGATGCACCACCGCGCTGTCGGGCCCGTCATCGAACTCGGCCAGATTTTCGCCGATTGTCTTGCCTGTGATGGTCATGACATCCTCGTGGAGAAGGCCCTCTTTCTGAAGCTCCTTCATGACCACCGGAACACCCCCCATCTTGTGCATGTCAGACATTACGTAGCGACCGCCGGGTCGCAGGTCCGTCAGGTAGGGAGTCGTGCGGCTGAGACGGTCGAAGTCGTCGATCTCTAGAGGCACTTGGGCCTCATGAGCAATGGCCAGCAGATGCAGGACCGCGTTGGTGGAGCCTCCCATAGCCAGCACGACGCGGATGGCATTCTCGAACGCCTCACGGGTCATGATGTCCCGGGGTTTGAGGTCTTTCTCCAACAAGCTGTACATCACCTTGCCTGCGTCGAAAGCTATCTGGTCGTTCTTGGGGTCGATGGCCGGAACCGACGCGGCTCCGGGGACTGACATTCCCATAGCCTCGATGGCCGACGACATTGTGTTGGCCGTGAACATGCCTGCGCACGCGCCCTCGCCTGGGCAGGCGACCCGCTCCATGCCGATAAGCTCGTCCAGGTCGATCTTGCCCTGGGAATACGCGCCAATGGCTTCGAACATATCTTGGACGTTGATGTCCTTGCCCTTCCAGTTTCCGGGCATGATGGCGCCGCCGTAGACGAAAATGGAGGGAACGTTGAGCCGAGCGATGGCCATCATTGCGCCGGGCATGTTTTTGTCACATGCCGCCACGACGACCAGACCGTCCATGCTCTCGCCGAAGGTGACGGTTTCGATGGAATCTGCGATGACCTCGCGGCTGACCAGAGACGCTTTCATGCCCTCGGTGCCCATCGAGATGCCGTCACTAATCGTGATAGTGCCGAACAGGAAGGGTACGCTGTTGGCGGCTCTCAGACCTTCCTTGACCTTGCGCGCCTGCCTGTCCAGATGGACGTTGCAGGGCGTGACGTCAGATGCCAGATTCGCCACGGCCACAAAGGGCTTGTTCATGTCATCATCATCGAGTCCGGTGGCCCGAAGCATGGCCCTCGCGGCGGCTCGGTCTGGGCCGTCCGTGACGACGCTGCTCTTCTTCTTCAGGTTCAACTTGGCTTCTATTGTCATACCCGTCCCTCCAGCTTGTTTTCGGCTTGCCAAATTATATCAGCAAGCAGGGCAAGGGCGGAAGAATGTTTTGGGTTTATGGCGCTGACGAATCAGTTCGAACGCAATAGGGACGGTTGTAAAGATTTGACGACCTTCTAGCAAGGTGATAGTTTCCAGAACACCAACAAACCTCGGTTAGGACACACAACCATGAAGCCCCACGAGCCCATCACACTCCAAGAGGTCTACCAAGCCCGCGACCGCATCAAAGACGCCGCGATTCGGACTCCGCTGGTGCGGCTGAATGTGGATGATCCCGACAGGGAGATTTACCTGAAACTGGAGAATCTCCAACCCATCGGGTCGTTCAAGCTCAGGGGCGCAGTGAATGCCATGCGAGCCGCCGACCCCGAAACCCTGAAGGCCGGAGTCTGGACTGCCAGCACGGGCAATATGGCTCAGGGGGTTGCGTGGGGCGCCCGTCAAATGGGTCTCGAATGCACCGTGATTGTGCCGGACAATGCTCCGGCGTACAAGCTAGAGGCAATCCGAGAACTGGACGCTGAGATCATCAAAATTCCCCGCGCTGATTGGTTCCACCTGATTCTATATACCCACGACTATCCAGGGATGGAAGGGCTGTTCATCCACTCAGCTAGCAACAGAGAGGTGATGGCGGGTCAGGGGACGATCGGAGTGGAAATCGTCGAGGATATGCCCGATGTGGACGCGGTGATTACACCCTTCGGAGGTGGTGGACTGACGGCAGGGGTGGCGTCGGCAGTCCGCGCTCTTAAACCAGCGACCAGGCTATATGCTTGCGAATTGGAGACCGGCGCTCCGTTTGCTCCTTCGCTGGCGGCGGGCGAGCCTGTGACCATTAAGCCTCGGCCTGCGCCTGGCTTTGCCGAAGGTTTCAGTGGCGCTCCGTCAGTGGGCGCTGACATGTGGCCCATTCTGAGCAGTGTTGTGGGCGGATCGCTGATAATGTCCGTCGCCGATCTGGTGTCCACGATAAAGCTGCTGGTGGAACGCAATCATATCGTGGCGGAGGGGGCGGGGGCCGCGCCTGTCGCGTCGGCCCTTTCAGGCGGCGCGGGTGAAGGCAAGATCGCCTGTGTCGTGTCCGGCGGCCACATCGACTCAGACGTTCTGGCCGCAATCCTCGACGGAACGTTTACATTTTAGGCTAGCGCTAATGCGGGCCCGCCGTCGTCCAATGTGCCATGCTGAGTCGAGACGAAGCATCTGGCCGTATTTGGGGCAACGGTTGGCATATTGGCGGCCAGATTCTTCACGTCCGTTCAGAATGACAAACTCTGATGGCCGGTTCCGCTGACACCTGAATGCCTGACCCCTAATCCGCAGGCTTGTGCCTTTCGATGAGATCCAGAACCACAGCGTCTGTGGCCTCGGGCAGGGGACGGTTGGCGTCATGGTATGCGATGGCAAGATGGGCATCGCGATGAAGCTGTTCGCTCTCGTCCTTGTCATCATAGTCGCGTTTCAACTCGCCGAACAGCGCGTCGATGTTTTCTTTCTGGAACATGGGCATAGGGTTGGTCCTCTCGAATAAGGTCGGGCAAGATATGGGGCCAGCGCCGTCATCGGCATCTGGCCCCATATCGATTTAGCGGTTAGGCTTCATCTTCAAAGTCTTGGGAAGGTCTGGCTACTCGTCGCCCCTGGTGGTCTTGCCTTCGGCCAGAATCTTCTTTAGATCGACGGCGAAGTCCACGATCTCTTCAGTGGTTGTTTCGCCACTGTTCTCCAGCTTTTCCTTGAACTTCTCAAATAGGTAGTCCTCTTTGGTCCCGTGAGGAATATCGAAGAACGGTCGGTCGAACTTTGGCAGTTTGCCGGGGCCAAAGTAACCCTTGTCTCGCAGGGTGTAGCCTTCAAGGTTGTCTGTGCCTTTGCCAAGAATTTCACCGTCGGTGTCGATGTAGTGCTGCATGACGGGCTTCATGCCATATCTCTGAATCGGGCAAGTCAGCATGCAAACGGCGCAACCTTCGTACCGGGCCATGACGGGGCGGCACCGGTCGTAGATCAGCTTGTTCTTCTCGACGCCGCGCCAGACGACTTTCTCTTTTACCAGCGCGCGGCCTGGGCAGCGGTTCACGCAAACCTGGCACTCTTGGCAGAATTGATGGATTCCGTAGTCAATAGGTTGATCGTAGGTGATAGGGCCGTCGGTCGTGACGATCATCAACCGGGCACGAGAGCCGAAGTGAGGAGACAGCAACTGTCCATTGGCTCCCAACTGGCCTAGGCCGGCAGCGACGAACATCGGAATGTAAACGGCGCTGTTGTCGTTCGGGCTGTGTATCTGAGCGTGGTAGCCAAGTTCATCACGGATGAAAGCCGCAAGGTCAATCGCCAACGCGCCTTCGTCTTCGTAGGTGCCGAAGTGGGTGAACTCGGCCTCAAGGCTGGGGATTGTCTGGGTCTGGCGGTAATCCTGTTCCAGAGCTAGGCATATTGCGTGTTCATATTTCACCCAGCCTTTTTTGCTGGCATAGGTGTATTTGCGGTTGTACTTGGTGAATCCGACTTCGCCAAATCCCAACTCGCGGGCTTTGATGCGGATAGCTTCAGTGATATCGGCGCCAGGAACCGGGGCGGTAGTTGGCTGGAGGTCGCCCGATGTGGACGCGGCCTGGACCAGAGGCTCGTTGATCTCATCGTGTTTGAGCCTATATTCGCGGAGGTCAGGCTCATACACTGTCCAGACCCACTCTCGGTCCGCGGCCTTTTCGATGTTCTGGGTCTCCAGAGGGTACACTCGGCTATAGAATGAGACATCCTCTAAATCTTGGCGAATGCCTGGCTCAGTAAGGAGGGCATCCGGCACGGCAATGTCGTATTCAGGGTCCTCGTGAACCCTTCCAGGTCGGCTTACAACGTGATGCACTTCTTTGAGCATAAAGAATCCCCCCTTTAGCAAAGTTATGGGACGAAGCTTACGCTTTTTCTTAAATCAAGTCAACCACAAAATTGCATGAATTGCGTTGCTGTCTGTTTTGTTCAGATTAATTCTGGAGCAAAACAACTACCACAATGACTCGTAGATATCGGACAACCTTAAAGTAGCGGGCGAGTCTGTGCCCTCTGGAACGCTGATCGAGGAGCGCAATGTCCATGATTCATGAGAAGGGACTGGGCAGAGGGGTCAGGTCGCGACCGGCGTCTCTTTGCTGATCGACCTCATCCGCATTACGTGACGCAACAGGAAGATCAACCCGCCGATAACGATGACGCTGACGTAGGTTATGGAACGGTCCACTATTGCCACCGATGCGGCGTTGGACCTGTCGAGGCTCAGCAACAGCAATCCGGTCATTCCAGGTTCCACGGCGCCGGCGCCTCCGGGGGTGGGAACGGTGCTGAGAATCGCGTGTCCCAGGGCCACCACAGGGATTAGAGCCAACCCAATATCCAAACCCAACGCCTGCACTACGAAATACAGCCGAGCCATCTCCAACAGCCACCCAGCGAGTCCAAGAATGAGCATGTACGGCAGTTGCGATTTGAAGCTGCCCAACGTTCCCTGCTGGAACCTTTTATATGGCCCTTCCAATCTGCTCGGCAAGAACCTGGTTACCTTGGAACCGTACTGGCGCATTGAGAGGATTATGAGGATTATGGTGAGGACCCCGAAAGCCACCACAAAGGCCATGACGATTATGAACTGGGACACCGCCAGATCGGATGTCGTTGTCAGAACCAGGACACTCAGGAATAAGACCACGGCAACCGTTGCCATATCCAACACTCGCTCGGCGAGAACTGTTCCCAGACTCCACGAGAAAGTGTTTTTAGCATCCTCCGAGAATGCCAGCGCGCGGTAGGCATCACCCAGCCGGAGCCATACGACCGAGTTGACGAACCACCCGATGATGATGACCTGCGAGCATTGAAGCACCGAGGGAACCCGCTCCCGTTCCTCGTCGGTGTCCACGGCGTTAAGGGCCAGCAACCGCCACCTCATTCCCCTGAACACGAAACTCAAATAATAGAGGAGGAGCGCCAGAAGATACAGCCACGGATTCATCGACCGGATGTTGCTCAAGGTCTCGGACCAGTCCAAATCGAACTGGTTCGCCAGTAGAAACACAAACGCCGCCGCCACTCCGAACGACAACAGGGTCGGGAGCGACAGTATTCGCTTGCGAATGGAAACAGATTGTGATTTCTTGTGGTTGTTAGGCGTCATACGCTGACCTTGGCCTGACAAGGCATCCTCAACGCGATGCTCAGGCGGTGTCATTCGTTGTATTTCAAAGAGGGTTTTTGGATGGCATTCCGGGCCTTCGCGGGTAGCGTTCCGGTGTTTCTGAAACCTTTTCTACCACCACCAGATTGCGCTGACTGAGACCTTCGAGGGAGACGGGCCGTACCTCTTTCAAAGCTCCGCCTGTGACGGCGATCGCGTTGGCCGCTGCTGTCAACTCGTCTTCAATATTGTGACCTTTGTGGGCCACCAACAAACCTCCGGTGCGACAAAAGGGCAGCGTCATCTCAGCCAAAGCTGCCATCCCAGAGATAGAGCGGGCCAGAACGATGTCGAAGCTCTCACGCAAGGCCGGATCATGAGCCAGAGTTTCAGCCCTACCATTCAAAACCTCCAGTCCTTCCAGCCCTAGCGAATCCTTGAGATGTTCTAAGAACGCGGTTTTTTTGCCGGTGGCTTCTATCAACGTACCTTTCATCCCGGGGAAGGCTAATAACAAAGGCACTCCCGGGAACCCGCCCCCACTGCCAACATCCACGAATCGTCCAGAACCGAGGACTGCCTTCGGAATCACCAACGCCACTGTCAGCGAATCCAGGTAGTGCCTCGACTGAACATCCTCCCATTCAGTCACAGATGTCAGGTTGACTCGCGAGTTCCATTCATTTAATTCGTAGTAGTATCTCTGGAATTGCTCTAGCTGTGCAAGACTTAATTCGATACCTAAATGGCCTATTTCGCGCTTAAGAATATCCGGGAAAGCTATCTCAAGCAAATCATCTCCCTGCATCGGTTGGTCACAACCGTATAATTCGTCAAATATTCCGGGGCGTGAAACCCGATTTGGTTACCCTGCGATTCCATCAAATATATAGAGAATAGTAATTTTTTGGAGGCTCAGACCATTATACGTCTCAAGTAGAGGTTTCTAACATGGCTGACCCGACGAATTATGTAGAACTGGAAGACAAACGACTTCTGGAGTCCATAGCGAACAAGGATCGTGGGTCTCTGGAAGCGTTGTACACTCGATATTCCGGCCCTGTGTACTCCTTGGCCATGCACCTGCTCAGAGACCCGGGCGCCTCAGAGGCGGTGACTCTCAGGACCTTCTTCAACGTATGGCGTCGGGGAAGCAGCTACAAATCCAACCGTGGCAGTGTCACAGCATGGTTGTTCACCATCGCCCACCACAGGGCGATAGACGAACTTCGCAAGCGTCGCAGAGATCAGACGCGCATCTAGTACGGCGTCGATATGAACCAGAGGCCGACAGAGTCGCGCTCAGATGATCCGACGGAGTATGCTACGGCCCAGTTTGAGTCCAGCCACCTAAAGAAAGCCCTGACGATCCTGCGCCCTGAACAGCGCGAGGTCGTGATTCTGGCGCATTTTGGAGGGTGCACCCACTCCGAATCGCTCGGGAGTTGGACCAACTTCTGGGAACAGTGAAGACGAGAATGAGATTGGCGATCAAAAAACTCAGGGGCGCCATTGGCCCCACGAGGCAGGAGTCGGCGGAGTATGGACTGTAGAGAGGCTGAGGAACAGTTCGTTCCTTATCTCCTTGGAGCCATAGACGAGAGGGAGAGGCGGTTGATGGACTCGCATCTGGAGTCATGCGGCGCATGCAGCGTCGCGCTGCACAGTGACGGCCAGACGGTGGCGAGTTTTGCCTTTGAATTGCCTCAACTTGAGGTGCCATCTGAAGTGAGCCGCAAGCTGTTCAAGCGCGTGGAGCGATATGGACGGTTGGCGTCGCGGATCATAATGCAGGCCGAAGCGTTTGGGCGTGGTTTCAGCCAGGGCTTTACGCCCCACGTGGCCAAGGCCTTGGCATAGGCCCTGATTTTAGGAGTCGTGTCTGGAGGGGTCTGGTTCAATGACCGTCTCAACTCGGTGGCCCAGACCAACGATGACCTGACGGATCAGTTACGGGCCGCAGAACAGCGGGAAGCTGAGGTCATGGCAGCTATCAAAACCCAACAGGATATGACCTACAAAGCGCCGCTGATGTCCGCCGACCCTGGCTCGTCAGTCAGCCTTCTCAGAAAGACTGGCGCTTGGACATCTGCGCGTGGAGTGATGATGGTGTCCCAGACGGGCACCAATGCCATCCTCTTAGTTGTTGACCTTGCTCTCCTGCCCGCCGACAAGGTTTACCAGGTCTGGCCGATGAAGGGGCGAGCCAAGTACAATTCAGGGTGGTTCACCGTGGACTCGACGGGATACGGTCAGACTGTTATTATACCCGTGGCTCCTTTTTGGGAGTTCGAGGCGGCGGGTATCACGATAAAACCTGCTGGAGGCAGTGTCGACCTGACAGGGGTAAATACCCTGAAGGGCGATCTTTAGTCAATTTGCCGTAAACTTCGTCTCACAAGGCCTATGCGAGACTAATGCCTTGTGGTAGGGTAAGTACGGCGTGAAATCCTCCTGTTTCCGCTGCGATTTTGGCGTCCAATCTTTGTCCAACTAAAGGAGGGGAGACGTTTAGTATGTCCAGATCTAAATTCATTCTTCTCTTGGCCCTCTTGACCCTGTTAGCCGTGCCTGTAGCTGTGGAAGCTCAAACACCACCACAGGCCGTGTTGATTTCGGCAGATGCGCCAGCAGGAACAGGTACAGCAGTCATATGGGATGATCAATCCCTTAGCGATAGCATCACGACTTCGATGACTGACGTTACTCCGCCCGCAGAAGGCACTGCCTATGAGGGCTGGCTGGTATCCGATGATGGAGAAGCGGAGATGAGCGTCGGCATTATGACGGTCGCCATCGACGGATCCATCTCGCACACCTTCGGTAGCGCTTCTGAAGGGTACACTGGCGAGAACCTTATAGCCGGGTTCAATACGTTCGTAATTACCGTAGAGTCGGTCCCAGACGATGACCCTGGCTCTTCGAGTAATGTGGCTTTCGGTTACTCCGTCCCGTTGGACGGTATTGCCCACATCCGGCACTTGCTGTCTGATTGGCCTTCTGGTTCCGGCGTTGGGATCATAACCAACCTCGAGGCTCAGTTGGATATTGCGATACAACACGCCGAGTTGGCTGCTGCCTCCGACACTATTGAAGACGTGCGGAACCATATGCGCCATGTCATCAACGTGATTGAAGGCGCAGAGGGAGCCAACTACGACGCTTCGTTCAGCGACCCGGGCGACGGCATCGGAGTCATAGTTCACGCTCAGGACAGCAAACATGGCGCATTTGCCGCCACCGCCGTTCCTGACGATAAGGTCATCGCCGAACACGCTCTGCTGGTTGAAGCCAGTGGCGCCAACGTCGAGAACTGGGCCAATGAAGCCCGGGACATTGCTCTCAACGTTATTGGCGAGTCCAACTTGCAGTTGGCCAAGATATTCGTTGGTCCAGGCGGTAGAACCGTAGTAAGCACACTGATCGCCGCCAGAAACGGATTCGATGCAGACGGTGACGGCACGGTCGGTAGCGGGGCCAGCGAGGGCGGAGCGGCTCAAGTGTATGTAGAGGCCCAACTTATGGCCACTTACACGCTTGCGCCAGGCACTCCTGTTCAGGTGGTTCCGACTCCCACACCTGAGCCGACAGCAGAGCCGACGCCGATGCCTGAGCCGACGCCTGAACCCGTGGCTTCAGTCCCACAGCCGACCGCGCCAGGACTGCCCGGAGTTGGTGACGATTCGGTGCCCATCGCGGCCCAGCTGGCCTTGTTTGCAGCGGTGGTCTTGCTGGGAACTGGCGGAATCTTCATGGTGAGAGGACGCCGCTCCAAGAAGAGCATCTAGCCTCCCACACCTCCAGAAAAGCGAATAATACAGGGGTCCCGTCGAATCGACGGGACCCCTGCTGGTTTACGCACTGACAGGATGATGTCAGGAATCAGGTTGTCAGAACTCGCCATTCTAAAGTTGCATCCCAATAATCATAGTCGTCACTGGACAACGCCTGTCATGTCAGTGACCAGATGCTTCGTCGCCAATCAGCATTGCGGCTTGATTTGTCCTTCATTGGCGCCGTCGGCTGCCACCGACGCAGAAACTGCCTTGCCTAGGACGGCCTGATCTGTCACCTGAAATTCTCGAGGCCCTGGAATCCCACTACCCGCCGATGTGGTACATCTCCACCTTTTTGCGGGGCTGCTCGGTGAGCATGGAGCGTTCCTCAGAGTAACGGTCGTCCCGAAGACCCCAGGTCTGTCGGATGATGGTCTCCAGGTCTTCGTCCGACGCTCCATCGCGCATTGGGGTGCGCAGGTCGGTTCCGACGCTGGCGAACAGGCAGGTGACGATCTGTCCTTCGGAAGACAGTCTCATGCGGGTGCAGTCGCCGCAGAAAGGCTTGGACACCGAGGCTATGACCCCGATCTCGCCCTCGCCGTCTGCGTACCGGTATCGAAGGGCCACCTCTCCGGCGTAGTTGCTTTCAGTCGGCACAGGCTCCAGTGGGAGCTCGGCGCTTATTCGCTCGACGATCTCCTCTGCTGAAACAACCTGGTCAAGCTTCCAACCGTTGAGGTTGCCCACGTCCATGTACTCGATGAAACGAGCGATGTAGCCTCGCTCTTTGGCAAAGCGTGCCAGCTCAACAAGAGTGTGATCGTTGACGCCACGCTGGACGACGGAATTGATTTTGATCGGGCTGAGTCCCGCCTGCTCGGCGGCCACTATGCCCTCAATGACTCTCTCAGTGCCGAAGCCGCGACCGTTCATCGTCTTGAAAACGTCATCGTCCATGGAGTCCAGGCTAACCGTGATGCGCTGGAGTCCTGCGTCCTTGAGCTTTTGGGCCATCTGTTTCAGCAGGTAAGCGTTGGTGGTGAGCGTCAGGTCTTCAACGCCGTCGATTTTCGAAAGCAAGCCGATCAGGTTTTCAATTTCGTTGCGCACCAGAGGCTCTCCTCCGGTCAGTCGCACTTTCACAACACCGAGTTTCACCATGATCCGCGTGAGACGGGCAATCTCCTCAAAGGTGAGGAGCGAGGCCTTTGGCAGGAATTCGTATCGTTCGCCGTATATTTCGGCAGGCATGCAGTACGGGCACCGAAAGTTGCACCGGTCGGTGACTGATATTCGCAGGTCTCTGAGGGAACGGTTGAATTTATCGGCGATCACGTTATTGCTCTGTCCGTTCGATTTTGGTTTGGTTGTCAGTTTTTGTCAGGGCTTTCGCCGCGCTCTGGACCGCGATGCTCCGATGGCTTATCCCGTTCTTTTTGTCAGAGGCAAGCTCGGCCATCGTCATGTTCATCCGCGGTATGAAGAACACGGGATCATATCCGAATCCGTTGAAACCGCGAGGTTCAGGGACGATCATGCCTTCGCAGGCGCCAGGATGGAACTCGGTCGGCTCACCGGGCCACGCCAGCGCGATGACGCATCGGAAACGGGCTGACCAACGTTCCTGTGGCACATTCTCCAGTTTTTGGAGCAAAAACGCAATGCGATCTGCGTCCGTGGCGTCCTCGCCGGCGTACCGAGCCGAGCGAACCCCAGGCTCGCCGCCCAGCGCATCGACCTCCAGCCCGGAATCGTCGGCCAGAGCAGGCAGGCCGCTGAGTCGAGCGTAGGTCTCTGCTTTCAACGCAGCGTTCTCCTCGAAGGTCTCTCCTGTCTCCTCGACCTCGTCATCAATGCCGATGTCGTTCAAGGAGACAAGATCAAACGGGACGTCGCCCAACATTGCTGTAAGCTCTCTTAACTTTCCAGCGTTTCGGGTGGCGATGAGTAATTTAATTGGCATTGGGTTGGCAATCAGCTTTCAGCGATTTGTCATTCTGAGACCGCGGAAGAAGAATCTGGTCGTCGGTATGACAGGTGTTGTTTCACACGCGACCACATGCTTCGATCCACTCAACATGGCGGGTTTACGATTCTCAAAACGTGGATGCGCTTAGAGCGATGATACACGCTATCAGAACACGAATAATCACACCACCAGTTTACACAGGTCGAAAGGTAAATGCGGCCTGAGTTTTGCATCAGTGTGCTAGATTCGACTGTCATAAGATAAGCACGCCCTGCTCAATTGAGAGGGCGTGCTTATTATCGGCTGATAGCTGACTGCTCGCCTAGTCGGCGACCGACGCCATTTCCATCGAATACTCGCCTCGGCGGGCTGCTCCTGTGAGGCGGACGCGTTGGAAGTATGCCTGCTTGGCTGCTTCCACGTTTGCCGGGTCGCCGCCCCACACCGCCAGTGGCGCGGCCTGGAGTCCGCGACCGTAGGAGAATCCCATTTCCCAGGGAGCGCAGACTTTGGCCGCCAACCTGTTTATGGCGTGGAGGTTCACCGTCGCCTCTTCATCGCTCTGCCCGCCGGACAGAAACACGACGCCAGGGACCGCCGAAGGGACGGTGCGGCTGAAGCAGGTGATGGTTTTTTCGGCCACTTCATCGGCGTCGGCTCGGTTAGCGGCGTGCTTGCCAGAAATAATCATGTTGGGTTTGAGGAGCGAGCCTTCCAGATAGACGCCCTGGAGTCCAAGCTGGTAGTAGACCTCACGCAGGGTCGACACCGTGGCCTCGAAGCACTGGTCTATGCTGTGGTCTCCGTCCATCAGAACTTCGGGCTCTACGATGGGAACCAGATTGGCCTCCTGGCTCAGGGCGGCGAATCGGGCCAACAGATGCGCGTTGGCCTCGATGCAGTATCGGCTTGGGATGCCGTCGCCGATGGTGATGACCGCCCGCCACTTGGTGAACCGGGCGCCCAATTCGTAATACTCGGCCAACCGGTCTCGAAGGCCGTCCAGGCCGTCGGTGATAAGCTCGCCGCTGGAGCCTGAGAGTGGGTTCGTGCTTTTGTCCACCTTGATGCCGGGGATGATGCCCTGATCCTGAAGAACCTTGACCACCGGAGTCCCGTCGATGGCGCTGTTTTGTCGGAGAGTCTCGTCGTAAAGGATCACGCCGCTGATGAACTCGGCGGCTCCCTCGGTCCTGAACAGCATTTCGCGATAGTTCAGGCGGGTTTCTTCCGTCGATTTGGCGTTGATGCTATCGAACCGCTTTTTGATCGTCCCGGTGCTTTCGTCCGCCGCCAGAATGCCTTTGCCTGGAGCAACCAACGCCTGTGCGTTGTCTCGTAACTCTTGCATATTCACGAAAAATTCTCTGCTTTCTTTTCTGGGCTAGTTAAGGCAAAGACGCCATGTCTAGCCGTTGTTGATAATCGTCACTGTCTGTTCAACAACATCTTTGTTGCCGATGATGAGCGGAGTTCGCTCGTGGGGATGTTCCGGTTGGATGTCCATAATTCTTTGTTTGTCAGAATACGCGGCCCCGCCGGCTTGCTCGACGATGAATCCAAGAGGGTTGGCCTCATACTGAAGCCTCAGCTTGCCTTCGGGACTCTTGGGGTCGCCGGGATAAAGGAAGATACCGCCCTTGAGTAGATTTCGATGGAAGTCGGCTACCAGCGAGCCGACGTAACGCAGGGAGTATTTCTCCCTCAGCTCGATGAACGCCTTTTGAGTCGCCTCGTCCAGCTTATTGAAATTGCCCTCGTTGGCAGAGTAAACAGAGCATTTCTCTGGAATCCGAAGGTCGGGGTGGGTCAGAATGAATTGCCGGGCTTCAGGATCGAGAGTGAACCCCTGAACGCTGTTCTCGACGGCCACGACCATCACTGTGCTGGAGCCATAGACGACGTATGCGGCAGCGACCTGTTGGCTTCCGCGTTTCAGGAGCAAATCGTCGGTTGCAGCCTCTCCATCCCCCCGAAGCCAGATGCCGAATATGGAGCCGATGCTTACCGCGACGTCGATATTGGACGAGCCGTCTAGCGGGTCCATCTGCACTATTAAGTTGTGCTGTAGGCTATCTCCCACGATCACTGTTTCCTCGATCTCCTCGGAGCCGATGGCGGCGACTCGACCGCTTTTGCTCAGAACGTCCACGAAGGTGTCAGAGGCGGCGGTGTCGAGGTACTGCACGATCTCGCCCTGGACGTTGACCTCTCCCGATGTTCCGATAATATCGGCCAGCGTGGCCGCGCGAATTTTCTCCTCAATCTGATCTGCGCCATCCGCGATGGCCTGGACGATTGCATTCAGACCCTCGTATCGGCTGTCGTCGCTCCAGGCATCGGCGGCGTAATTGCTCAGGGTCGGACGTTTTGAAGGCTTAATAAGTGTCATGAGAACCTCCTACGAATCTTCACCATGCCTGGGCGGGGTCTCTATCTACGATGCTCGCAATCGCCTCATCGGTCACTAGCACGTTGAAAGGGAGCTGGTCGCGCTGGAGCAAAGCCCTCAGCGCCGGGATTTTCTGCTCTCCGCCCAGGGTCGCTATGATCTTTGTGTTGTTCTGGGACAGTGCCGCGAGCTCCTCTCCAGTGACCGCGATCAGCTTGGGAAAATGGGCGAACTGCCCTTTGGGGTCGAAGGGCTGGTATCCGATCTCGCCGGCCATGCCTTCATCATCAGCAAATTGTTCGGTTAGATCAATGCCCAGTTCGTCCAGCACCGTGCCGTAGCGAGCGTCGTGCTGGCCCGTGCCAATGCCCAAGAGGAAAATGTCTGCGCTCTTGGCCTGGTCCAGATAGCTGGAATATTTGGTGACCTGCCGGCTCTGTTCGTCTTGACTCATATCGTCGAACTCTCGGTAAAAATCCAGGGGGGGCTGAGGAGCGTGAGCGATGACCTTGCATCCCAGTGTCATCAACTGCATGGCTAAATACACAACAAGGGCAGAGGGATAGATGCTGGTGGACGGATACTCGCTGTCGATATTGAACTGGAGCGTCGGCTCCCAGTATAGGCTGAGTGGATATAGCATTAGTGTCTTCTGCTTCAAGGCTTCCAGAACGTCGGGGTTGCGACGCAGGAAATCTATGAACTGCATAACCACAGCCAGCAGAGTGTTGCCGCAGGACATGCACAGACTCACGGTGTCGCCGGGATGATCGAGAATTGCATCGACCAGGTATTCAGCGGTCACGATGCCCAGGTTGTCCTCGTTCTTGGCCGCGCTGGCACCGATGCCTCTGGGCACGACGCGGGTGTCCCGGACGCCCTTGTCTCGAAGCTCCCGCATGAGCAGAGATTCCAGCCGACGCAGGGGCGGAGGGAATATGACATGCTGAACAATGTTCTCATCCTCGGCCTGTTTCAGCAGTCGAGAGACCCGCGCCTGGGGGATTTTCAGGCTGTCGGCGATGTCATTCTGGGTCGCGCCGGTCTGGAAATACAGCCGGGCCACTTCGACCAGTTCGCCGTAGTCTGTGCGATTGGTTTGCACTCTGCGGTTTCGAATTGCCATAGGGTCGATAGCCTCACGAGGAAGTTTAAATTAAGGACAAGCTGGACTTAGCGTGCAATTATATGAGCAAGGTGAATGATAAGGCGATAATATTCAATCCAAGAATAATATCATTAAGCGAGTGTAGCAGGACACTTCGTCGTTGTCTAACCGCCGTCCAATTGGACAGACAGGACCAGCGGCGGCCCCAGCGGCCCAGCGACTCGAATAGAAGGCTCAATCCTCAACTGGAACACAGTTACTTGCCAACCCGACTTTCAGTTGTTAGGTGAATCTCGAACTAGAATCCTTTGCTCCAAAAGTGTTGAATGGTTTGGGAGCCAATGAAACCATCTGCTCGGATTGAGCGGATGTCGGATCGAGAGCGCAACATATAATACCTTCGCAAGCTGTCTAATCCTTTTTGGTTTACCGCGATTGCCCTGATTCCCATGGCTGCGGTGGCTGGTCAGGCTGTCGGCCCCGCTCTGAGTGGGTCGATCATCGGTTCGGCTGGACTGGTCGTGGAGCAGGCCGTGGTTCTGGACACTGACTTCGAAATCCTGGATTCGGGCTTCTCTGCGGGTTGCTCGGACTTCGACGACTTCATTGGAATGATGAATGAAGACGGAACTTTCTTCACCATAGGAATCGAGACTAAAGTTGGTCAGATCGGCGAGGTTGTCCTTCCTCTGAACAACCTCACTGACACGACGGCCACGCAATCCTCCACTTGATTGTCTCCCTCGGCATCGACGTTGAGTGGATTCGGACATCGGCGTCGATGAGACCATCCAGCGTCCGGTCGTCTGGCTGTTGTCGGTCGCCCCGGACGGCGGTTGCCTTTACATCGCCGTCGAAGGCGAGGATCAGGCCCTTACCGGTTTTTACACTATCAGTGGCCGCATTCTTCAGGTTGAATAGCTGCCGATCATGAGCAACAAATAACACAGGCCAGTATATTGATGCGACCAAGCAGGTTCAAGAAAAAGCGGGCGATCATCGTGACTACCCTGATCGTCCTGTCTTTTGTGGTGTCAGCTGTAGCCGCTTGACTGACCATGGCCAGTTGGTGGACAGCAGATGGCATCACGACAGACATCGTTTCGTTGCATGACGCCGAGCTTCAGGGAGACGCCAGATATGCCTCTGGCGTGCACTCCAAGGCGTTTTCGTTCCCACTGTCAACTCGTCTGTCGAGCTCACCGCTATCGCCGCGTTCGGCCTGGAAGACTTCACTTTCGAGGGCTGGTTTTACACACAGAAAAACATAGGGACGATGATATCATGAGCGAGTTCGGGTCAGGCGAACAAGATGTCTCTGTCCTTAGATCTCAACAACATTACCGTGTATCGCAAGGGAACATTCCCTATATTCCCATTGCCATCACCCTGAAACTCAAAAGGTTCTACCACGTTGCATGGGTGCGACAAGAGTCAGGATTCAACGCAATATACCTGAACAGCGTCGAGATCGGTGTCGCAGGACTTCCCACAGGCGCATTGGACATTGATGATGGCGGTCTGTGGTTGGGACAGACGCAGTCCGCGGTGGGCAGGTTCTCTCCCGGCGCCAACTGTCTGTGCAAGCTCGATGAGACTGCCCTTCACGATGATGATCTGGGCCAGACGGAGATCAACCGACGATACTGGATGACTCGCCGCCTCAAGGAACTAGAGTGCGAAGGCCTTCAGACCAATATGGTAAGCACCAAACTCGACTATATGGGGGCGCCAGTCAACGCCCGGTTAGACGCTCTGGAAGTTCAGCTCGCGGCCAACCAGAATGCTTTGTTGGACCGTTTTCAGAACATCGATGACTTCTTGGACGACCTAAGCGATGTCATCTTCGACATCCACATGGTGGACGATATGGACATGGAGATTACGGCCTGTCTCAATCTTGGTGGGACCGCAGGCCTGATGATTGCACCAGCTACAGCGACTGGAGCCGAGGTGGGCATCGAGGCTACGGCTTGCCTGGGCGGCATAACCGTCATGCAAACAGAGGTTGAAGGCGCAGCCGCTGATCTTCGGGACGCCGTCAACAGTCTGGCTCAGAACCTGGGCCTGAGAGCGGCCATTAACGAACTAGAGAGCATCAACATAAGCACCGACCCAACGGATTTGCTCAACAGCCCGCCGGACATTATCAATGCCCTGCCTCTGCCGGGTAACGTTAAGAAGGTGTTCAACGCAATCGGGGACATCGTACCGACGTCGCTGTCGGACCTCGATCCGTGCGGAGCGTCCGGTCCATTCGCTTCGATAACAAGTGTCACCTGCGGCCAGGCCAACGACCCGTTGGACACTTTGAACCTGATAAAGACTGTCGTCAGCACCATTGAGGGCGCGTTCATCGCCAATGCAAACTTGGCTAGAGACGCTGTCAACGCAAACGTTGCGAGCGTTCAAGGCACGGTAAGCTCTATTCTGACTAGGGTCAACGAACTTCCAACCTAAGGCCTGACCGTACCTCGGGGTATCCAGGAGCCTAAGGGACCACGCGGCCCTTAGCAAGGTTGGACGATCCTGAGCCAAGCGCTCTAGGCAGGCATCCCGAATCATTGGGATGCCTGTCTTTGTTTCGTTAAGCGAATAGAGGTCTGAATAGAGGATAGCCGAACAGCGCCTCTGTTATGATTTTACAGACTTCCACATACCAAAGGTTTGACACTCGATGCCCGAATCCACCGGCCAGTTTCCCGTGACATGGGATGATCCTTCCGACGCCCTGCGGCACTGGGAGTTCGATCCCATGCACGCTCCGGATGTGATCACGCCACTGGGATTCGAGCTTCTGGATGAGCAATTCCTGAAGGGTTTTGGGCTGGGCACTGACGTGCGGTTGGTCAATCACTATATGTTCATGCATGTGGAACTTGACGCGACTCCGCCACCTCGGTCATTCGAGGATATGCTGAAAGGTCTGGCGGCAGCGTGGCCCCAGTGGCAGAATCGAATACTGCCTGAAATCGAGCGTTATATCCAGCGCTATCGCACGACAGATTTCGACGCGATGTCTAACGCTGATCTGTCGAGCGAGATCGACAGGTTGCTTGAGACACGCAAGCGTCAGGGCCAGCTTCACACCCAGGCCGTGATGCCGTGGTTCGGAGCCATGAATCTCCTGCTGGACGCCTTCCGCAAGCTGACTCAAGGAAGTTTCCTCGACGCAACTCGGCTGGTGCAGGGTCACGGCAACAAGAGTGTCGAGGCCGGTCGAAAGCTGTGGAAGTTGAGCAGGGTTGCCGACTCTATACCTGCGGTTCGAGAACGCATTCTTGATGTGACTCCCGAAACCGCCCGGCAGACCCTTGAAGCGCTGGAATCCGATCCAGATGGCCGATTGTTCCTGAGTGCCTTCTCCAAATACCTCGACGACTATGGTTGGAGATCGGATCTGTTCGATTTCTCAATGCCAACCTGGGCAGAGAACCCTTCGATTCCCCTCAGCCAGTTGCGCGCGTACCTGGAGATGGAGGATTATGACCCCGACCGAGAGCTGGACCGCCAGCGACACGAGCGCGATCAGGCTATTCAGGTTACGCTGGCAGTCGTCGAACCCGAGGACCGTCGGCGGTTCGAGGACGTTTTGGAGGTCGCGACCAGTCTATCTCCCCTCCAGGAAGATCATAATTTCTATATCGACCAGCGTCTGGCCTTCACGCCTCGACGGTTGGTTCTCGCCATTGGACGGCGTTTGACTTCGAATGGGCATATCGACGAGCCGCCGGACGTGTTCTACCTGCACGTGTCTCATGTGCGCGCCGCGTTGAACTCAGAGAGCGATGATTATCGAGACGTTGTTGAGGCACACAAGAAAGACATGGCGCGCTGGGCAGAGTCGAAGCCTCCAACTTATATAGGCGCCCCTCGCCCAACCGGAATCTCAGGATTTTCGCTTTTCGATGGACGTAATCACTTCCGAGCCGACCAGCCCAACGTGCTGAGAGGAAACCCAAGCTCTCCAGGGACAGCCAGCGGCCCAGCCCGAATACTGATGAATCTTAGCCAGGCCGACCGCCTGAAACCCGGCGACGTGTTGGTGGCGAGGACCACCATGCCCGCCTGGACACCCTTGTTCGGAGTCGCCAGCGCCATCGTCGTCGAGACAGGAGGAATTTTGAGCCACGCAGCCGTCACCGCCAGAGAGTATGGCATACCCGCCGTTTTGGGAGTGGCGAACGCAACAACCGCTATCCGCGACGGCCAGCTTCTGGAAGTGTCCGGCTCCGAGGGCAGGATACGCATCCTCTGATCGGATCATACATCAACGCGTCCTCCAATCCAAAGTGATAAAATCTCGAAAAGTCTCGGTTGGAGGTGAACATTGGCAGGCGCTCTTTGCCCATATCGGATTCTGGAGTTCGGCGGACACGTGGCCGGAGCGGCTCTTGGGATGCTGCTCGCCGACCAGGGAGCCGAGGTGGTGAAAATCGAGCCGGCCGAGGGCGACCCTCTTCGAGGCCATCCTGCCTTCTCCGTCTGGAACCGGGGCAAGAAGTCCGTAGTGTTGGACCTTGAGCAGGAACGAGACGCGAGTGTCCTCAACACGATTATTCGATCATCGGACGTCCTGATCGAGAGTTTTCTGTCCAGCGACGACAGGGTATGGCCCGACTATCGGGCCGCGCGATACCTGAACCGCGATATCATATATGCTTCTCTGCCCGGCTTCGACACCGACCATCCTGGGAACGGCATGGCAGGGTTGGAAACGATCATCGGAGCCTCGACCGGCATCTACGCCGACCGCAGCCCGGATGGGACAACCGGCCCCAGTTTCATATCTTTGCCTTACGCCAGCATTTTCGGAGCGATGGTCGCCGCGCCGGCCATCACCGCCGCGCTGTTTCATCGCGCTCGCACAGGCGAAGGTCAGCAGATCACGGTTCCCTTGTACAACGCCATGTTCACCGCTATGGGGGCGTCGCTGGTCAGCCGGCCCGACGTGCCATCAACCCCCGCCGCACTGTCTCCAGTGATCGGGAGGTTCTATCAGTGCAGGGACGACCGCTGGGTGAATATAAACGCTGGATACGAACGCGCCATTCGCCCGATGCTCCAGGCTCTGGAGCATCCTGAATGGTTCGACCCGATCACTGCCCCTCGAATCCGAGATGACGCGGATGAGCGACGCGTCTGGGAGGAAAAATTCTCAGCCGTCTGGCGAGACAGGACCGCTCTAGAGTGGGAGCGCATCATGGAGCAGGCCGGCGTCCCATGCACCATGTGCCGGACAATCGAGGAATGGATGGATACAGCCCACGCCCAGGAATCCGGCGCTGTGGTTCAACTGAACGACCCCGCGTTTGGCCCTATGCGTCAGGTGGGCATACAGGTACGGCTTAGCGAAACGACAGGCGAAATTAGCGGCCCCGCTCCCAACCTCGGACAGCACACGGAGGCGGTGATGGCCGACCTCCCGTCTTCGTGAACTCGACATCTGAACTCGAATGGGCATGAATGCCGAACGAACGAATCGAAACGAGCGTTATTCTCAGCGGCAGTCAGGGAGATTCCAGTGGTTGAGTTAGCCATTTCAGACTTGAGTGTAAATCCGGTTGAATTCTGGATGAGCCGGTGCCTGCTTCTGACTGCTGGCGTTCTTGAAGACTTCAATATGATGCCTGTGGGATTCGGCTCCATAGGCATGCTTTGGGGCAAGCCGGTTGTTCAGGTGGCGGTGCGTCCTTATCGAAATACACGTAATTATCTCGACAAATCGGACTCATTTACTCTGAGTTCATTCTCAGAGAAATACGCCGACGACATCGAGATTCTGGGCAGCTTGTCTGGCAAGGAAATAGACAAACTAAGCAAGACGCGCCTGACTGTGATGGCTTCGGTATCTGTGCAATCGCCTTCGTACAATGAGGCAGACCTGGTCATTGAATGCAGGAAGGTTTTACGTCAGGATATCTCGCCGGAAGGATTCGTTGACGCTGAAATGCTCAAGGAGAATTATCCTTCGCCTGAAGAATTTCACAGGGTTTATTATGGCGAAATCTCGGCAATGCGACAGAGCCGTGATTGACGAATCCATAGCCTTGTCATCAGAATCTGGAATCTTTGTCCTAGAATAGGATTTGACTACATCCCACCAAAAATAAATCGGAGGCCGTAATGCAGAACTCACGCCGGGATCACATCGTCTCGTGTCTGGACATCGTCTGGGAATCTATGAGCGGGTTGTGCGAGTCGTTCACCGAGGATCAGTGGAAGCGGGCTACGGACTGTCCTGGATGGTCTGTTCAAGACCAGCTATCCCACATAACGGGGTCTGAATCTCGACTGGCCGGGAATCCGACGCTGGATCACACGCCCCCTGAGTCGCCTCACGTGAAGAACCAGATTGGCGCCTCCAACGAGGCGCATGTTGACTACCGCAGATCGCGGCCCGGCTCGAAAGTGCTGAAGGAGTTCAACAACGTTACAGCAAACCGTCGGGAAATGCTGAAGGACGTCACAGAGGATGATCTGGCGGTGGAGACTCAGAATCCCACAGGTTCAGGCACGCTGGCGGACGCCATGTACATCCGCATCTTCGATGCCTGGGTTCACGAGCAGGACATTCGCAGGGCAGTGGGCACGGCTGGGCACTTCGAGGGGCTGGTGGCAGAGTACTCCATGAATCGCATGGCCGATGTGATGCCCTACGTAATGGGACGACGCGCCTCCGCGCCGGACGGAACGACGGCATCATTCCAGATCACGGGGCTTTCGGGACTCACTATGTCGATAGGAGTCACTGATGGCCGAGCGTCGCGGCTGGGCTCAGAGCCGGACGAGCCAACAGTAACGCTGGTGATGGAGTCGGAGGTTTTTCTGAGATTGTGCTGCGGGCGTATCGACCCGGAAGAAGCTCTGAATGCCGGAGCCGTCAAGATCGCTGGAAATCTCAGGCTGGGCGAGGCGATAGTCCAGCAGATGAACTATATGCCATAGATGGTAGCGCCTACCAACCACTGTCCAAGCTGAGTCGCAACGAAACATTTTGTCGAGCGGCGAGGCAGCGGTTGCCGAGCTGACACCAGATTCTTCGAGGCTCCTCTCAGAATGGAGAGTTTGTGTAGCCTGCTGAAATCTGGTTGCCGACAGCTATCCCCTGGTGGATTCGTGACGGGGTCGCATCGACTAGCCCGCGTTCAGGTCGTAGAGAGATGAGCACTCCTTGAGAACGCGGTCCTTCCACCACGCCACACGGATCGGGGCGTGTATGAACGGTGAAATCGCCAACTTCGACTGTCCCAGACTGACGTTAATTTCCCCTTGAACGTCCGGGGACACCTGTTGCTCCCGCCAACCGCAGGTCAAGCATGTGGGGCTATCTTCTGACGATGCCTGATAATCAATCACTGCGCTTTTGCACCTGGGGCAGGTTCCTGTTTGTATTGCTGTCCCGTCGCTCCCCTTAGTTTTAGTGACTATCCGCTCAGGTAATCATTGGGGCCATTTTCACGGTTAACGGCGCTCGCGCAATCACTAGAAATGAGTAGAAGACGGATGAAAAACGGGTGATATATCGAAGTGAGAGGAAGGCGCAGTCTAACCCAGGGACAGTTCAGCGATCAGCAATTCCAGGGTTAGTTGATCGTCCA
>Ga0208113_1000183_pt1 | contig 31509 bp, 30 predicted proteins | sample Knorr_S7_td_NADW_FD_185598 | JGI IMG/M metagenome (GOLD analysis project Ga0208113, IMG submission 185598) | Marine microbial communities from Southern Atlantic Ocean transect - Knorr_S7_td_NADW_ad_2505m_LV_A (SPAdes) (version 2) | ecosystem: Environmental > Aquatic > Marine > Oceanic | place...
TGTGATAAAAACGTCTGATTGGATTATTGATTTAGGTCCAGAGGGAGGCAATAAAGGTGGAACTGTGGTAGCTGCTGGTACCCCTGAAGATATTGTGACGGTAAAAGAATCTTATACTGGTTTGTTTTTATCCCAAGTGTTGAATAGTAAAAAAAAGGTAGCATGAAATCCCCAGTAGAATTAAATCAATATTTTAAATATTGGGAGATTACCAAAGATCTCATCGATCAGTGTATTGATATAATGCTTAATTTGCGCCAGAGTGGACATCCAGGAGGATCCCGCTCCAAGGTTCATGGTATGCTTATTACTCTTCTATCTGGGGCAATGAGATGGGATATCCGGGAACCCGGCAAACGATTCGCAGATAGATTTGTATTGGTAGCCGGCCATGATAATCCCATGGTGTACTCTACATTAGCCGTGTTGAATGAAGCGTTGCGAATAAAGTACAATCAAACCGGTGAAAAAAGATATTTGAATTATAAAGGGCAAGAACACCAATTGGTTTGGGAAGACTTACTAACTTTGCGACGTAAGGGAGGTTTGCCCGGCCATGCGGAAATGGCAGGTAAAACACTTTTTTTTAAATTTAATACTGGACCCAGCGGACATGGCTCTCCACCTGCTGCGGGAGAAGCCCTAGCTTTAAAATTAGCTGGAGTAGGTGATGTTAAAGTATTTGCGTTTGAGGGAGAAGGCGGACTTACGACCGGAGCTACTCATGAAACTCTCAACTCTGCTTGGGGATTGGGATTAGATAATTTAGTGTATTACGTAGATTGGAACGACTATGGGATCGATAGCCGTCCATTTAGTTCTATTGTTCATGGTTCTCCAGATGATCTTTTCACGCAGAAGGGCTGGCATGTTGAGGGATGTGACAATAATGAGGATTGGAAAAAATTCACACAGGCATATTATGATCTTTTAGTAACCAACCATCAGAAACTCGTGCCCAAGATGATTTATGCCAAGAGCCGGAAAGGAAGAGGATATTATGTATATGATGAAAAATCGCATGGTGTTCCCCATAAGCGAAACTCTGAATTATTCTGGAAAACAAAACTAGACTTTACAGATAAATATAGTGTGCAATTCCACGATTTTGGTGCCCCAGAAGCTGAATCTTGGGGGGATCAAGTGAAACAGGCCATATTTTATTTTACAACAGTATTTTCTGTTTTGAAAAGCAATCAAGATTTAGTGGATTATTTGGCAGATGAATTGGTAGAAATTGGTGAGTCAGTTCCGAAAGAAATTTCATCCTGTACTGTTTCATTATCTAACCCGCTTGAGGATAAAAAGATCTTTGATTTTACCCAATATCCTCGGGATCTTTTTTTACTGCCAGGTGAAAAAGCACCAAACCGAATTGGTTTTTCGAAGGTCGTATCTTGGTTAAATACTTTCAGCCGGGAGCATTATGGCCGTCCTTTGTTTATCGCCATGAGTGCTGATTTAGCCGACTCTACTAATATTTCTGGTTTTGCGAAAGGATATGGAAATGCCGAAGATCTTGGAATGTTTAACCGGGATTCCAATCCCCAAAGCCCGCTCATGCCCCAAGGAATTACGGAATTTACCAATGCTGGTATGATGGCGGGATTGGCCACAGTGAATTTTAACCCAGATACCTATGAGAATTATAATGGGTTCTTAGGTGCGTTTAGCACCTATGGTTCATTCAGCTATCTAAAGTATGGAGTTGTTCGTCTTTTTAGTCAAATTGCCCAAGATTCCCAGATTAAAGTTGGTCGCCTGCTTTGGGTCGCCGGTCATTCTGGTCCTGAAACGGCAGAAGATAGCCGTACTCATTTTGGTATTTTTGCCCCCGGTGTTACTCAGCTTTTTCCTGATGGTCACATTATTAATCTTCATCCTTGGGAACACAATGAGGTAGCTCCAGCTCTAGCCTCGGCCCTGCAAACTGATGTTCCCATTATTGCGATCCATCTCACTCGGCCACCAGTGGAAATCCCCGATCGAAAAGCTTTAGGCATATCTTCCCATTATGAAGTTTCAAAAGGCGCATACCTCATTAAAGATTATGATGCAGATAAAGAAAAAGAAGGTGTTGTAATTATTCGGGGGACAAGTTCTACAAATTCCTTAGTGCAGATTCTTCCCAAACTCAAAGAAGAAGGACCAAATGTAAAAGTGGTAGCAGCTATCAGTTGGGAACTTTTCCAGCGTCAACCGGTAGATTACCGCAATTCCATCATTTCGGAACAAGAATGGCAGGATGCCATGGTAATCACTAACGGTGCTCTCAGGCTTATGCATAAATGGATTGCCAATAAACTTGTGGATGAATATTCAGTTTCACCGGATTGGGATAATCGTTGGCGAACTGGGGGTAGTGTAGAAGAAATTATCGCTGAAGCCCATTTAGATCGACACAATATTTACTCCAGTATTATTAGATTTACAAAAGATCGCACCAAACGTCTAAAAAGACTCCGTGAGTCCCTGCCTTTATACTAATAAAACTCACTGAAGTCCACTTGGTGACCCTTATTTGAGATTGTATCTTTAAGCTCAAATTTCACCCGATTTACATCCGATTCCCTATATGACAGAAGTTTATATTAATGATCCAACTCCGCTAGAAGAAGATTTGGCGGTTGAAAAATCCCTGCGCCCTTCCAAGCTTGATGAATTCATTGGTCAAAAGGAACTGGTAGGTAATCTAAAACTTTTTATCGATGCCGCAAATGGCCGTGGTGATGCCCTGGATCATGTTCTTTTTTTTGGTCCTCCGGGGCTAGGAAAAACTACCTTGGCAAATATTGTAGCACGAGAATTGAATGTAAATGTAAAGCATGCTTCGGGTCCGGTTTTGGAGCGGGCTGGTGATTTGGCGGGAATGATAACCAATATGGGACATCGAGATGTATTCTTTATTGATGAGATTCATCGGTTAAACAGCGTGGTAGAAGAATATCTTTATTCTGCCATGGAGGATTTCACTATTGATATTATGATTGACAAAGGGCCTAGTGCTAGAAGCATACAACTAAATATTGAACCATTTACTCTTGTTGGTGCCACAACCCGCTTAGGAAATCTTACATCACCTCTGCGCGACCGTTTTGGAGTGCTGCTGCGAGTGGACTATTATGAACCGAAAGATTTATTTCATATCATCTGTCGCTCAGCAGATATTCTTGATGTGAAAATTAACGATGAAGGTGCAATGGAATTGGCTCATCGTAGCCGGGGAACCCCCCGGGTTGCCAATCGTATTTTAAGACGAACTCGGGATTATGCTCAGGTTAAAGCCGACGGACTAATAAGTGCCAGTGTTGCTAAAGTTGCGCTCGATCAATTAGGAATTGATAAAATCGGACTTGATGATATGGACCGCCGTATTTTGAGTACACTGATCGACAAATTTTCAGGCGGACCAGTTGGGGTGAAATCATTAGCAGTGGCTATTGGTGAAGATGCAACAACGATCGAGGATGTATATGAACCGTTCCTTATTAAGGAAGGCTTTATGCAGAGAACATCTCGGGGACGGGTAGCACAAAAAGCTGCGTTTGAATTACTAGGAATAGAAATTAAAACTAATCAACAAAGGTTATTTAAATGATTGAAAAAAAGAGAAAATATAAATTGCATGATTTTGATTACCAACTGCCGAAGAAATATATAGCCCAATATCCCGAACCAAGACGGGATTATTCGAAGCTTATGGTTTTGCACCGGGACTCTCAGAAGATTGAACACAGAAAGTTTCTGAATTTGACTGATTATTTACGGAAAAACGACCTGTTAATTCTGAATAACACTAAAGTTTTCCCGGCTCGGTTATTTGCTACTAAGGATCGTACCGATGCAAAAGTAGAGGTTTTTTTACTCAGGGAACTAGCTAACGGTCTTTGGGAGGTCATGGTTCGCCCGGCTCGAAAAGTTCGGATTGGGAATAAACTGGTGTTCACGTCCAAACTCATGTGCGATGTTATTGATAATACTGTTTCTGGCGGGCGAGTCGTTCGGTTTGAGTACGATGATAACATAGATTTACATAATGTAATCGATCGTATTGGCACATCTCCTCTGCCGCCCTATATAACTCGTGACTCGGAACCTAATGACAAAAAACGTTACCAGACTGTATATGCTAAGGAACGCGGTGCAGTTGCGGCACCGACTGCAGGGCTTCATTTTACAAACGGGTTGCTAAAAAAACTAGTTAACAAAGGTGTTAGAATAGAATATATAACCCTCCATATAGGTTTGGGGACATTCCGTCCAGTGCAGGTTGAAGATCTGAACCGTCATCAGATGGATTCGGAATATTTTGAAGTTTCACCAAAGATAGCTTTGGCGATCAATGCGGCTAAGAAAAAACACCGTAAGATTGTAGCTGTGGGTACGTCCACTGTTCGAGCTTTGGAAACAGTGGTTGTATCCGGGTTCATGGTCTCTCCAAAGCGTGGCTGGACTGATAAGTTTATCTATCCTCCGTACGATTACAAAATGGTAGATTCTATGGTCACCAATTTTCACATGCCAAAGTCAACTCTAATGATGATGGTTAGTGCTTTTGCGGAGCGCGATTTTTTGATGAAGGCTTATCGGGAGGCTAAGAAAAACGGTTATAATTTTTTAAGCTATGGCGATGCTATGCTTATTCTTTAACCATCTAAAGTATTGGATGCCTCCAGTAAGACTTGAGAGCAAGAAGACACGTAATTTAAACTTACCATTAGAATTATCAGTTATTAAGGAACCCCTAGGCTTACTATGAAGAAGGTTTCTGCTGTAATACCTGCTGCCGGGTCTGGCACTAGGCTCGGTGTTGAAAAACAGTTTAAAATAATAGAATCTCACCCTCTTTGGTTTCATACAATAAAACCATTTATTTCTTCTCGTATAATCCATGAAATAATAGTGGTGGTACAACAAAAATCTATTAAATCAATTGAAAAAATATTGAACTCTATTTCAGTTGGAAAAAATATAAAAGCAGTTCTTGGTGGAACCAATAGACAGAATTCTGTTCAAAATGGTGTTTTAGCCACTGATTTAGAAAGCACATTGATCTGTGTTCATGATGCTGCTCGGCCATTTGTCACAGAAGAATTAATTACTGCATCCGTCTCTGCTTGTGATAAATACGATGGAGCCATAATTGCTCTCCCCTGTTCAGATACGGTTAAATTATCTGACAATAGTCAAGTAAAAGAAACCATTGACCGCAACAAAATCTGGCTGGCCCAAACACCGCAGACCTTCAACAGGTATAAATTAATGCAGGCATATGAAAATGCAGATCGTAATAATATAATCGCAACAGATGAGTCAACACTGATGGAGGCAATGGGATTTTCAATAGGTTTGGTGGAAGGCCATCCGGATAATTTTAAGATCACGACCCAGGATGATTGGGAAAGAGCAGAAGCCGTTACCTTTCGAAAGGTTCAAAGAAGGGCACAGGAATAAAATATGATCAGAACAGGAACGGGCACCGATGTACATCAATTGGCTGAAGGAGAAACACTCATTATCGGGGGTGTTAAAATTCCATCTACATTTGGTTCTGTTGGACATTCAGATGGTGATGCATTAATCCATGCTGTTGTGGATGCACTTCTTGGCGCTACAGCGCTTGGAGATATTGGCCAATTTTTCCCAAGTGATGATGACGCCTGGAAAGATATGCCCAGCAGTCACTTTTTATCTGATGCTGCAAACCGAGTACGGGAAGCAGGATTCGAGATCAATAATGTGGACGCCACCATCATTCTCCAAAAACCCAAACTGGCGGACTATATTCAACAAATGAGATATAACCTGACCTATGCTATGCAGGTTGATGAATCCCTGGTTTCCGTAAAAGCCACCACTATAGACCATCTCAGTTTTGTCGGAGATGGTTCGGGTTGGGCTGTACAGGCGGTTGCCACGCTATGTAAAAATGAATGACGAAAATTTGTCTCAAATCTTTTGCCAAGGTCAATATTGGCCTTCAAATCAGGGGCCAGCGACCAGATGGATACCACAACATTCACACTTTATTTCAGGAACTGGATTTCCACGACACAATTACGTTAGAAAAAAGAGATTCGGGATGTGATTTTTTTTCTAATGTGGATTGGCTTGAAAATGATGAATCCAATCTCTGTGTAAAAGCATGGCAAAAAATGGTGGATCGATTTGAAGTGGACGGTATATCGATCCAATGTGAAAAAAATATTCCACCCGGTGGTGGATTGGGAGGTGGTTCATCCAATGCTGCCACAGTGTTAAAAGGTCTTCGCCAACTTTATGAATTAAATGTATCTGATAAAGAAATAGAGACTATCGGTGTTGAATTAGGTGCTGATGTGCCTTTTTTTGTAAAAGGTTATACGCAAATCGGTGATGGTATTGGTGAATTACTGACACCAGTTCGAGTGGTAATCCCAGGGACTTATTTATTGGTAGTCCCAGATATCCGTATTGATACGGGTTGGGCATATCGCAAGAGTAAAAAGATTTTGGATGGTTCCAGAGACACCATTAGTTTCGCGGACTTTAGTCAAGGGGAAAATGTTCCCCTTGAGTTTTTTGAGAATGATTTCGAAGCGATCGTAATTCCTGCATATCCAGAGATTGGGCGAATTAAAGAGATGATCCGGGTGAATGGCGCCCGGTATGCCAGTCTGTCGGGCAGTGGCTCGACTGTGTTTGGGATTTTTGATGATGAAGCCGTAGCCAAAGCGGCGGAGTCAGATTTATCCTCCAAATACCGCACCATCATTTCTCATCCCACTTCTATCTCACAGTAATTCCGGTCCAACCCTTTTTGGGGTGTCGTCTAAAGGTAGGACACCGGGCTTTGGTCCCGGCAGTCGGGGTTCGAGTCCCTGCACCCCAGCTGTTATTTTGGTTAATAGGAAAACATGAAAGATTTAAAGATTTTTTCCGGGAGAAGCAATCCGGAATTGGCAAGAAAAATAACTGATTCAATGAATTGGGCATTGGGGGATATTTCTATTCGTACTTTTGCGGATGATGAGATCTGGGTCAAGTATGAAGAAAATATTCGTGGCCATGACGTATTTCTGGTACAATCCACGAATGGTCCAGCAGAAAACATTATAGAACTGGCTTTAATGGTAGACGCGGCTGTGCGGGCTTCAGCTGATAGGGTGACAGTAGTAATCCCGTATTATGGATATGGCCGACAGGATCGTAAAGATCAACCTCGAGTACCTATTTCTTCCCGGGTCATGCTGGATATCTTCACAGCTATGGGTGCAAATAGAATAATTACCATGGATTTGCATAGCACACAAATACAGGGATTTGTAAAAATTCCATTTGATCATTTGTATAGTCGGATGGTGCTTTTGGATGCTATAGCTGAGCAAAATCTTGATCCCGAAGAAACAGTTGTTTTAGCTCCAGATATTGGCTCAGCAGGAATGAGTCAAGCTTATGCAAAAAGATTGAATATGCATTTCGCCTTAATTGACAAACGACGATACGCACCAAACAAAGCGGAGATCAGTCATTTGATTGGCGACTTAAAGGATAAGGATGTGTTGATTATTGATGATATGATTGATACAGCAGGGACGACTGTTAATGCAGCAAATGCCGCCAAAAAGGAAGGTGCAAAATCCACCCTGGCTGTAGCTACTCATGGTTTGTTGTCTGGACCAGCGATTAAAAGATTAAAGAATGCACCGATTGAAAAAATTATTTTAACGGATACTATCCATATCCCTAAAGAAAAACGTATGGGAAATATGGAAATTATTACCGTATCAAAAATATTTGGTGAGGCAATTAACCGGATTCACAATGGTGAATCAGTTAGTGCCCTTTTTGAATTTTAACGATGAGAAAAATAATGAATTCGCCTTATTATAAATTGAATGTAGAAGATCGAATCCTAACGGGAAAAAAGAGCGCCAAAACTCTGCGGAACAATGGACAAGTTCCAGGTATCCTTTACTTTAAGGGAGAAGAAACGATAAATATAACCGTAGATAGATTGGCCATATACCAGGCAATTCATTCTGGACGGCGTATTTATGAAATAAACATTGCCGGCGCTACAAAGTATGTAATGATCAAGGAACTGCAATATCATCCGGTCACGGATGATGTGATGCACATTGATTTTATGCGCGTTCGTCGCTCAGAGAAAATCAACATTTCAGTGCCGTTGGTGTTGGTTGGTGATGCTGAAGGAGTAAAAGAAGGAGGTGTTCTTTCGCAATCACTTACCCAGATCGAACTCGAGTGTTTACCGACTGATGTTCCTGAGCAGATTGAACTGGATATAACTGAGTTGGAGATGAACAGTTCATATAGTGTAATTGATGTTAAGGTTAAGGATAAAGAGATTTCTATCATTTCCGCGCAAGACTTAAATGTTGTTTCTATCCATCCACCTGCAGCTGAAGAAGAACCTGTTGTTGAAGAGGAAGAAGAATTGGTCGAAGGTGAAGAGCTAGTCGAAGAAGACGGAACGCCCAGTGAAGAAACTGACGGTAAAGCACCCGCAGAAGATGATGGAGATAAAGCTGATTAATCATGATTGCCATAATTGGTCTTGGCAATCCCGGTGATAAATATGCGAGCACAAAACACAATGCGGGATTTTGGGTCTTGGACGAACTTGCCCACAGGCAACGACTTTCATTCAAACTCGGGAAGGGAGATTATGTATTGGCGCAGCATCAAAGACGCGAAGTGTTGCTAGTGAAGCCAACCACAGGTATGAATCGCAGTGGCATTGCGGTAAAAGATGTTTCAAATCGTTGGAATTTATTTCCACAAGACATATTTGTGGTGGTTGATGATGTGGATCTTCCACTTGGAAAAATTCGGATTCGTCCAAAAGGAGGAGATGGCTGCCACCGCGGAATAGAAAATATTATTTATCATATAATATCAGACCAGTTTCCTAGAATACGATTGGGAATCGGTACGGGTGAAAATATGCGTCCAGCGGAAAAGTATGTTTTAAAACCATTTCGCTCTGATGATGAATCAGATGCAAAAAATATGGTAATGCGGGGAGCAGATGCCTTGGAATCAATTTTAATCCACGGACTAAACTCAGCGATGAACCAATTCAATATTTAATGAAGGTGAATCCAAACCTATGAATTCAATGATGATGTATGTAATCGCTGCCGGAGGTTTGGCCATGGTCTATTCATTCTGGAAAACCAGTTGGATCGAAGCACAGGATGAAGGAACGGATCGCATGAAATCCATTGGTGCAAGTATCGCCGATGGTGCAATGGCTTTCTTGAAAGCAGAATACAGAGTGCTTGCCATTTTTGTTGTGGCTGTTGCTATCCTGCTTGGATTTGCCAACAACGGCAGAGCTGATTCTAGCGCATTTATCTCACTTTCATTTATTGTGGGCGCTGTCACATCTGGACTGGCTGGTTTTCTTGGTATGAAAGTGGCTACCAAAGCCAACACCCGTACAACCAACGCTGCCCGGACAGGGTTAGCCACAGCACTGAATGTTGCATTCAGCGGTGGTTCAGTAATGGGATTAAGTGTGGTTGGCCTTGGTGTTCTTGGACTTGGCGGTTTATTCATGTTCTATACGGAAATGTATGGGGAAGATGCCGCCTCGATGATAATTGTATTAAATGTTATTTCAGGATTTTCTTTGGGTGCATCTTCTATCGCTTTGTTTGCTCGCGTGGGCGGAGGTATTTATACCAAAGCAGCAGACGTTGGTGCTGATCTTGTGGGTAAAGTGGAAGCTGGAATTCCGGAAGACCATCCCTTGAATCCCGCCACTATCGCTGATAATGTGGGTGATAACGTGGGTGACGTTGCCGGCATGGGCGCGGACCTGTTTGAATCTTATGTGGGCTCCATTGTGGGTTCTATGGTTTTGGGTGCCAGTATTCTGGCTCTTGGAAAATTTGATATTAATTTTGTTATACTGCCTTTATTTATTGCTGCGGCTGGCATCGTTGTTTCCATTATTGGAACTTTTATGGTTTCCGTGAAAGAAGGCGGCGATCCACAAAAAGCATTGAACATGGGTGAGTTCGGCAGTTCGGCCATTATGGTTGCAGCCATTTACTTTTTGATTCAGGAATTCCTGCCTGCTACGTTTCTACAAGGTGATGTTGCATTCACAAGTATGGGTGTATTCTATGCAACAGTGATCGGATTGGCTGCGGGACTTGGTATCGGCATGATCACTGAACATTATACCGGTACAGGGACGCCACCGGTTAGATCCATCACAGAGCAATCCATGACAGGTCCGGCCACAAACATTATCGCTGGACTTGGCGTTGGCATGCAATCTACAGCAATTCCAATTCTGATTATCGCATCCAGTATCATAGGCGCTCACCATTTTGCGGGACTTTACGGTATTGCCATGGCGGCTTTGGGTATGCTGGCAAATACAGGAATCCAATTGGCCGTTGATGCTTATGGTCCCATATCAGATAATGCAGGCGGCATTGCAGAAATGGCTGGATTGCCTGCGGAAGTTCGTGAACGCACTGATAAGCTGGATGCCGTTGGAAACACAACCGCCGCCATCGGAAAAGGATTTGCCATTGGGTCTGCTGCTCTCACAGCCCTTGCATTATTTGCGGCATTTAGAATAACAGTATTTAATGTCCGTTATAAAGAACTAATTGAATCGGGTATGGAGTCTGTTGCCGCAAAATCGCAAGCGGTCGTCTCTATAGATATTTCGAATGCTTGGGTGATGGCCGGTTTATTTGTGGGTGGCATGTTACCTTTCCTGTTCTCTTCCATGGCCATGGGTGCTGTGGGTCGGGCGGCTATGGCCATGATCGAAGAAGTTCGCCGCCAATTTAGAGAAATTCCAGAATTGAAAAAAGCGCTGGAACTCATGCAACTGAAAGATGAAAAAGACTGGGATGAAGACGATCGTGCCGCATATGAAATTGCTTTAGGTAAAGCAGAGCACGGCCGTTGTGTTGAGATCTCCACACAATCCGCCATTAAAGAAATGGTTATGCCCGGTCTGTTGGCTGTGAGCACTCCCGTGATTGTTGGATTCATTTTTGGCGCCGAAACATTGGGTGGACTGCTTGCCGGCGTTACCGTTTGCGGTGTACTTATGGCGATTTTCCAGTCCAATTCTGGTGGTGCCTGGGACAATGCAAAGAAAATGATCGAAGAAGGTGTAGAAATCAACGGAGAAACCTTGAGTAAAGGGTCCGCAGCGCACAAAGCAGCCGTGGTGGGTGATACCGTTGGAGATCCTTTCAAAGATACGTCAGGACCGTCCTTAAATATTTTAATTAAATTAATGTCAGTTGTTTCACTGGTCATTGCACCGCTGATTGCATAAGAATTAAAGGAGTAACTATGCGGTATTACGAAATACTTTATATCATTAATCCTAATTTTGAACAAGGCAAGATTGATGAAATAATTACTGAAGTCGGTGGAAAATTGGAAAAAACAAAATCCACAATCATTAATCATATCATCTGGGGTAAAAATCGACTTGCTTACCCAATAAAGAATCAGAAGTATGGCACTTATATACTTTTGCAGTTTCAAGATGGAAATCGTGATAAAATGAATGATTTTTATACTTGGATGAAATTGAATACCCTAGTTTTACGTCATATGACAATTCGATTAGATAATCGTCCTGAAGTGGTTGAAATGATCGAAGACCCCGTGAAAGATGAGTCAATGTTAGAGATGGATGATAAATCCACAGAATCAACTGTGAAAGATGATGACATTGATCCTGAACAGATTAGTGAGGCCCCAAGCTCGGATGAATCAGAAAATGAGGAGAATAAATAATGGCTTTTCAAACTCGTAAAAAATTCTGTTATTTTAAAGAAAATGGAATCACAGAAATTGATTATAAGGATGTGAAACTTTTAAGACGGTTTGTTAATGATCAGGGTAAAATCATGCCTCGTCGGGTTACGGGTTCAAGTGCAAAAATGCATCGTAAAGTTGTTCGGGCAATTAAACGTTCCCGAATGATTGCCCTAATGCCTTTTGTCAATACTGGTACTGAATAACGATCGAACTTAGGGATACTATTATGAATATAATTTTACTTCAAGATGTAGAAAGTTTAGGCGAAGCTGGTGATATTGTTAAGGTGAAACCGGGGTTTGCACGCAATAAATTAATTCCCGGAGGATTAGCACTTAGAGCATCGAAAAGAAATCTGGCTTTGGCAGAGGAACGAAAAAGAGTTTTCCAAAATAAAACAGCTCGGGAAACCGCTGCAAATAAGTCATTAGCAGAAAAACTTAGTAAAACAGAGATTACAATAGAAGTGAAGGTTGGTGAAGAGGAAAAAATGTTTGGTTCCGTTACTACCCAAGATATACATCAAGCTTTAGTAGAAAAGGGTTTTACAATAGATCGTCACACAATAGATTTGGAAGAGCCCATCAAAGCATTGGGTATTTACCATGTTACGGTTGGGGTAGCCGCAGATATTAATGGTGATGTAAAGGTCTATGTGATCAAAGTCTGATCCTGATAAATATTATCTATTGATACCCCCGATTCTAAATGGGGTTTTTATTGCCTGAGAATCAACCCATCCTATAAACTCATTGATTATGTTTGCTGAAGTTGCTTTCCCTATATCCAGTTTTCAATCATTCACTTATCGAGTTCCTCGGAAATTCATATCCACTGTCCAGATTGGATCCCGGGTGAAAGCACATCTAGGGAAACGTTCAGTTCAAGGAGTTGTTGTATCCCTGCGTACTACATCAAAATATAAAGGAGATATAAAATCGATTTCTGGTTTGGTAGATAATATACCTGTGTTAACTGCTGAACTTTGGGAATTAATTCTGTGGATAAGCCATTATTATGTTACCCCAATTGGACAAGTAGCGAGAACTGTTCTTCCGGGTAGGTTAAACACACGTTATACTCCACCAAAAAACTGGTATGTTAAATCAGCTGGTGTTGTTGATGAAATTGAAATAGACCTATTGAAAAGACGAGCTCCAAAACAATATATAATGTTCAGGGAAATCTGGAAAGCCACCAAGCCTCTTCGTACCGTATCCATGAAAGCTTTGGCATCAGATCCTTTATCTATCTGCCGCAAGTTAGAAAAGAAAGATCTGATAAAACTATACCAACGGATATCCTTACCGGATGTAACTGGTTTTACATTTGATCCAATTCATAAAGAAATAACATTCAATCACGATCAGGAGAAAGCTATTAGCGAGATATCATCTGCATTAATCAAGAAAAAGTATGCACCGTTTTTGGTTCATGGTGTCACTGGTAGTGGTAAAACAGAGATTTATATTGAATCTGTTCGACAAGTTATTGAGCAAGGTCGTACCGGGATAATATTGCTTCCGGAAATCTCGCTCACACCTCAAATTGCTGGACGATTCAGGGCCGTATTTGGAGATACTGTTGCTTTGTGGCATTCCAGATTAACCCATGCTCAGCGATCTTGGACATGGATGCAAATTTGCCAAGGCAGTTTCAAGGTTGTTATTGGTGCCCGTAGCGCTATTTTTGCCCCTTTGCGGAATGTGGGATTAATTGTGATAGATGAGGAACAGGAGTCTTCTTATCAACAAGATTCATCAGTTCCGCGATACCATGCCCGTGATGTAGCACTTATGCGAGGAAAGCTTGAAAAAGCAACCGTATTATTATCAAGTGCAACCCCAAGTCTGGAAAGTTATTTTAATCACCTTTATAAGAAACTGAAGTATATAAATCTACCAAAGCGTTTTGGTATAGCAAAATATCCTCATACGCAAGTAGTAGATATGCTAAAGGATCAGGATGAATCAGGAAAATTCGGATTAGTTATTTCTGGGTTGCTTTTAGATAAAATAGAGGATCGCCTCAAGAAAAATGAACAAGTACTTTTGCTTCAAAACCGTCGCGGATATTCTCCCATCATTCGCTGTTTTGATTGCGGAGAGATTGTTATGTGTTCTTTCTGTCAGGTAGCTCTAACGTATCATTCCCGTGGTCGCTATTTATTGTGTCATGTTTGCGGATATACTGAAAACCAGCGCCGAGAAATGTGTAATTCCTGCCGTAGTGGAAATCTGGTTTATAAAGGGGCAGGTACTCAACGTATAGAGTCACTCCTGAAAGAAACATTTCCCGTTGCGAGCATTACCCGTCTTGATTCAGACAGTCTTCGAAGCGGACAACAAATCACAAAAACTTTAAAATCATTTTCAGAAGGGAAAACCCAAATCTTGATCGGTACTCAAATGATAGCCAAAGGTCTAGACTTTCCAAATATTACATTGGTAGGAATCGTTAATGCTGATTTAGGGCTTCATTTACCAGACTTCAGGGCTGGTGAACGTATTTTTCAATTGATTTACCAGGCTGCGGGTCGTTCTGGCCGAGGGGACAAAACAGGGGAGGTAATAATTCAAACGTACAGTCCGGATAATCCGGTTATCAAATGTGCAGCCAGGCTTGACCTTACCAAGTATTATAATATTGCTTTAAGTGAAAGGCAGGAATTGAAATATCCGCCTTTCAGCTGGCTGGCAAAAGTAGAATGTTCTGGCCCCGTTTTAGAGTCTGCCATGCATTTGGCTGAAAGAGTTAAAAAAAGCTTATCTAAGAAATACAAAGGGCTAGATATCCTTGGTCCCGCTCCCTGTTATCTTGAGAAAATTCGGAACCAATTTCGCTTTCAGATTGTTTTTAAATCCATCAAAACACTGGATCCAAATGGCAGGAAGCTTCATTCTTATATCAATAAAAATTTCTATGATTTTCCAAAGAAGTACCAAATGGGGAAAAACCAGCTGAATATTCACATGGATCCATTGAGTTTGATATGAAAAAATATTTAATTATTTTAATTCTAGGTCAATTATTTGCTGAATCTGGTTTCCCGGGATTCAATGCTTGGACATCTTCATCACGTTTAGCCATGGGTGGTGCTGGTCAGTTAATAAAAGTTCCTGTGGCTGCTTATGGTAATCCAGCTGCACTATCAAGTAATCGTAATTTTTCTACTTCATTTGTCCACTATCCAGCCGGAATCCATAGTCAGGCTGTGGCTATTGTTTTTCCAAAATTCGATGGACAAATGACATTTGCATTAAAACGCTTATCCTATGGTGTCTTTGAAAGGTTGGATGAAGATGCAGTATCAACTGGTAATTATACATCTAGTGATACGTGGATTAATGCAGGATATTCTAATCAATTAAAAACTTTCCCGATTAATTATGGTTTTACTGGCGGGTTGTTTTTTTCTAATCTTGATTCCTATCTGTCAACTCTTCTCTATTTATCCAGCGGTATGATTTGGATGTTGAAAGAACAACAGGCTGCCGTTGGTCTAAGTTTGGATAATATAGGGTTTGCAATACAATCTACTACTCAAAATAAAGATATTTTACCTGTAAAAATTTCTTTAGGTATTACCAAACGTCTTGTTCACCTTCCTCTAACACTTGCAATAGATATTGTAAGGTTATTACAAGAAAAACACAGAGTTATTTTTATAGGCGGAATTTTTCATTTGCCACACGATATTAAATTTAAATGGGGTACATCAACACGCAAGTTTGATCAAAATATACGTCAGGAGATTTGGAAATCTATATTAGGGGCTACCGGACTTGGATTACATTTTAATTATGGCGCCACCGATGCTGGGGTTGGAACCTACTTCTATGGCACTGGTGGTTGGATAACAGGAATGGATTTAAGTGTGCGATTTTAGACTGATTAATTGGAAATTTTTACTTTTTCCTATTTTATTGATAGGTTGCCTTCTGGCACGAAACAACCATCCTATAATTCTTGTACATGGTTTGTTTGGTTGGGGATTGGAAGAAATGGGAGGCTATCGATATTGGGGAGGTAAACGTGATATAGAAATTATTCTTAAAGATGCCGGATATACTGTTTACACCGTTTCAGTTGGCCCCATATCTTCCAACTGGGATCGGGCAGTTGAAATTTATTATCAATTAAAAGGTGGTCAGGTAGACTATGGACTTGCTCATTCCAAAGCGTATGGAATAGTACAAAAACCGGAAAGGAAAATATACTCTGGGTTATATCCTGAATGGGATAGTGATCATCCTGTTCATTTAGTTGGTCATAGTATGGGTGGGCAAACTGTACGTATGTTGCAATACTTACTGGCTAATGAGATCTATTCGGACAGTGAGAATAAAATTTTGGAGGAATCTGAATTATTGGGTCATGCCAGAGATGGATGGATCACCAGCATAACTTCCGTTGCTACACCACATAATGGTTCTACACTAGTAGATGTAGTGGCCAAAATGTTTCCGTTTGTGCAGTATTTTGTGGGAGTTGCTGGAGTAGTTGGTACAGATTTTTATGATTTTGATCTGGAACAATGGAAATTTAGGAAAGGGAAAAATGAAGCTTGGGCCAACTATGTGCAGCGTATGCGGGAACATTCAGCTTGGGAAACAAAAAATATTAGCTCTTGGGACATCAGCATAGATGGTGCTGCTCAACTCAATGGATTTTTAATATCAAGTCCAAGTGTATTCTACTTTTCCTATATTTTTTCAGCTACACATCAAGATCCAGCAACCGGATACCATATTCCGAATAAGGATGTTTTTCTATTAATCCGATCTAGGGCGACACTCATGGGTTCCAGGATAGTATTTCGAGCTGATGGAACAGAAACGGATTCAACTTGGTGGGAAAATGACGGCATTGTTAATGTTTGTTCCATGTCAGGTCCAACAACTGGATCAAATGGCCCAGACCCAATCACTCCGTATGTAAAAGGTGATCCATTGATACAGGGACAATGGTATACGTTCGGCCCTATAGAAATGGACCATTATCAAAGTGTTGGACATATGATATACGGTGAACAAAGGGAAAAAATTGATTCCCTGTACCTGAATCATGCTGAATTGCTTTATTCATTACCAGCACAGTAATCTTTTATCATATTGTCTATATTTGTAATATGCAACCATGAATTATGGTGAAGTGCTTTCTTCCTTTTTAGTTGACCTGCAAAGACTTTTTCGCGTTGTTATTTGTGATAGGAATATTACCTATAGTCAGGTTTTGGCGTTAGTCTCAATCCCGAATGATGGCATAGAAATGTCATCACTTGCTCGGGTTTTAGGTATCGATAATAGTACTGCGACCCGATTAGTGATCAGACTGGAGAAGAAAAATTGGGTTCTTCGAAAACCTGGTGATCTGGATCTTCGCATCATTAAAGTTATTTTAACGGTAAAAGGACAAAATATTCAAACAAAGTTGGAGAAAAAAATAGAGACTCTTGGGCAACGAATAGAAAATGAAGTGGATAGCGCCAAACGTGATGAAATTTTGCAAGCGTTATCATCATTTCATTGGACCCTATCAAAGCATCTTTTTCAAAAGTAAAATATTATATTGTATACATCATGTCCATAACAATATCGGTACTTGATTGGTATGATAAATCAAAAAGAGATTTGCCATTCCGCAATACTGTTAATCCCTATTGCGTATGGCTTTCAGAGGTTATGCTTCAGCAAACTCAAGTTGAAACTGTTATTCCCTATTATAATAAGTGGCTTGAAAAATATCCAAGCATCAGATCTGTTGCACTTGCAAAACAATCAGAATTATTAAAATGTTGGGAAGGTTTGGGTTACTATGCTCGTTGCCGGAATTTTCATAAATCGGCGAAAATTATTGTGAAATATAACCATGGAATCATCCCCGATAATTGGGACGAATTTAGATCCCTTCCCGGTGTAGGAGATTATACAGCTGCGGCGGTTTTATCCATAGCTTTCAAGCAGCCGTTTCCAGCTATTGATGGAAATATTCGGCGGGTTATGGCGAGAATTTTAGGTCGCAGAAAATTTTCAAAGAGAAATATGGACATAATTCGGTCGACGCTTTATAAATGGATTCATACTGAGAAACCTGGAGATTTTAACCAAGCAATGATGGATTTAGGTGCTTGTGTATGTTTCCCCACCAACCCGGATTGTATGAATTGCCCGGTAAATCGTTATTGCAAGGCATTTGCCAGCGGGAATCCAATGAATTACCCATTGAAAAAACAACATAAAAAAATTCCACATCATACTATTGTAGCTGGAATTATCTGGTGCGGGAATCAGTTTTTTATACAAAAAAGAGATCCAAGTGGCATGTTGGGTGGATTATGGGAATTCCCAGGTGGGAAAGTTGAATCTGGAGAATCCCTTGTTGAAGCACTGAAAAGAGAGATTGAGGAGGAATGTGGAATAGGGACAAATATAATTAAGCAAGTTGGATCAATTAATCATGCTTATTCACATTTTTCCATTACACTTCATCTATTTCATTGTAAAACAAATGGTCAGGTATTAAAACCAGAAAGGGAACACCATTGGATTACCCCAAGTGAAATAAAACAGTATGCATTCCCTAAGGCAAACCATAAATTATTTACTATTTTAAATAATAATGATTGGCGCATATAAAATACTAGTGTCACTTATTCTATGGCCCCTATGGTTAGCTTATTTTGTTATTGCGATGTCCGTATTTTTAATATATATGACTTTTTTCCCACGAAAATATTATCATTATTATGTTCGACCCATGTGCTGGTTTTTCTGCCTCTTTGGAGGCCAATGGTTACAAATGGATGGTCGAGTTCCACCACCACAAAACGGGCCGTATCTTTATATGATGAACCATGGATCTCTATTTGATCTTTTTGCGGTTTTTTTCTATGTGAAACATTACATCACTGCTGTTGGTGCAATTGAGGAATTTAGATGGCCTATTTGGGGTGTTGTAGGTAGAAAATATGGAATCGTGCCAATTCAAAGATCCAATATTGAGAAAGCGGTCCATAGCCTTGAAAATGTAGAAAATGCTGTTTGTAAAGGGATTTCTTTTTTAATTGCTCCTGAGGGGACACGTACTAGAACCGGAAAACTGGGGCAATTCAAGAAAGGCCCCTTTCATCTATCAAAAAATGCTGCAGTTTCTATTGTTCCTATTGGGATAATCGGTGCATTTGGAGCAAAACGGAAAAATGATTGGCGGTTGAAACCAGGGATATTGACTACGTGTTTCGGTGACGTTATTAATCACGATGAATATGATAATATGTCAGTTGGAGAATTGCGGGATTACGTACGAGGAAAAATTAAAGAACTCATTGAAAAATATTGATCCGAAGGGAGATAAATATGAAAAATTTAGTTATCCTATCTTTAGTTGTACTGGTTTATACAATCCCTGTAAATGGGCAGGAACAACAAACTCAGGAAATAATTTCATCCAAACCGACCATTGAATCATCCCCGTCGACCTATGAACGTTACGGTGACCGTATAGAGTTTTTAGGAATTAAAATTAAAGATCCCCTGGTACTTTGCCAGGTTCTTATTGCTATTTTTTTAGCAATCGCTTTTATACAGTCCGGATTAGACAAGATCATAGACCGTCAAGGTAATTTAGACTTCTTTGATGAACACTTTGCAAAATCCCCACTTAGGTCCGTTACTTCTATAGCACTTTCAGTACTGACCGTAATGGAGCTTGGCGGAGGATTATTATGCCTATTTGGGGCATTCTATGCTTTAATAGAGAAAAATACCATTTATATATTTTATGGATTATTAGTTATTGCCTTGACCATTCTGACACTTTTTTTCGGTCAAAGAGTGACCAAGGATTATATTGGTGCCGCACACCTGGTCCCCTATTTTATTATAACTATGATTGCCATCATGAGTATGTATTAAATGTTGAGTTGACCCTGGATACAACTTCTGCAAAAGTATGTCTGATCACCGGTGCAACCGATGGTATCGGAAAACAAACAGCCCTGGAACTGGCACAGTTGGGTTATTCTCTGGTTCTGGTTGGCAGAAACACAGAAAAAGGAAGGACTACAATTGCTGAATTAAGTTCCCGCACCGGAAACGAATCCATTCAATTTCATTGCGCCGACCTATCAAGCATGAAAACGATTTCCTTACTCTGTGATAAAATCAAGTCGTCTTATGATACCCTTGATATTTTAATTAACAATGCCGGTGCTTATTTTCGTGAATTTTGTAAAACAGATGAAGGGTTTGAGCAAACATTTGCCCTGAATCACCTGGCCTATTCTTATTTGACTCAGCTTTTGTTGGAAATGGTCATGGATGGCAAGCCGGGGCGCATTATTAATGTTGCATCATCGGCACATCGAAATACAAAATTTAATTTCAATGATATTCAGGGTATCAATGACTACAAAGGGTGGCCTGCATACGGCAGATCAAAACTTGCAAATATTATGTTTACTTATGAATGCCATAGGCGGTTCAATGACACCGGAGTTACGTTTAATTGTTTGCACCCTGGTTTTGTAGATTCCAATTTTGGAAATAACAATTCCGGATTTGCGCGAAAATCTATCAGCTTTGCGAAGTTCCTATTTGCAATTAATATTGTCAAAGGTGCCCAAACAAGCATTTACCTAGCATCATCAGATGAAGTGGATGGAATGAGTGGGAAATATTTTGATAAATGTAAACCGACACAAAGTTCAAAGGTCTCCCAAGTCAAAAATGATCAAACACGACTATGGGACATTAGTGAAGAAATGATCAATTCTATTCAACCAAATTAATTAAATAGGGAAGTGAAAAATGTCAAACGCAGTTTCATTGGAACTTATTCAAACCTTTAAAGAAAAAGCCAACTCAGATAAGACCGCCAAATTGACTAGGAATGCAGCCGTTCGAAATGAAATTACGGAATTGGCTATGGATTGGGAGCATTTTCGGAAAATTGATCATTCATTTTCGGATGTAATAACGGGTGAAATGCCCGTGACCAACCAAAAATCTAGCGGTCGGTGCTGGGGCTTTGCTGGACAAAATCTGTTTCGAATTTACCTGGGTAGAAAACATAACCTAAAGGATTTTCAGTTCTCCCAGAGTTATTTCATGTTTTGGGACAAATTGGAAAAATCAAATTATTTTCTCGAATCAATTTTAAAAACCATGGAGGAACATTGGAATAGTCGCTTAGTTATGCATTTGTTATCTAACCCGATCCAGGATGGCGGACAATGGGACATGTGGGTGAATTTAATTAATAAATACGGCGTGGTCCCCCAATCAGAAATGCCGGAATCCTTCCATTCAAGTAAGTCTATGCGAATGAATCGTATGATTACAAGAAAGCTGAGAGAGTTTGCGAAACAATTACGGGAGTCAAATCAAAAAGGAGTATCAGATTCAGATTTACAGGATATGAAAAATGGCATGTTGGAAGGCGTGTATCGCATGCTCACCATTCATTTAGGAACGCCGCCTTCATCCTTTCAGTGGCAAGTTAGGGGCAAGGACAAGAATTTTAACCGATTCGAAAACTTAACACCGATAAAGTTTTTTAAAGATCACGTTGGGCTTAATCTCGATGAGTATGTTTGTTTGATCAACTGCCCCATGTCTGATAAAGAATACAAAAAGGTATATACAGTTGAGTTTCTGGGGAATGTGATTGAGGGTCATTCAATCCGGTATTTAAATGTGATCAGTGAGATGATGAAACAAGCTGCAATCAAATCTTTGCAGAATGATGATCCGGTCTGGTTTGGCTGTGATGTAAGTAAACATTTTCACCGGAATCTAGGTGTTATGGATATGGAACTGTTTGACTATGAACTCTTTTATGGAACTGAGTTTGGTTTAGATAAGGCAGGTCGTTTGGAATATGGTGACAGTCAGATGACCCATGCTATGCTATTTACTGGCGTGGATCTGAATTTTAAAAATGAACCTACAAAATGGCGCGTAGAAAATAGTTGGGGCAATAAAAACGGTGATAAAGGCTACCACATTATGTCAGATTCATGGTTTGATGAATATAACTATGAAATTGTTGTTCATAAGAATTATCTGCCAGATGAACTGGTGCATATTTATGAAACAAAAGAGCCAGTGAAGCTTCCACCATGGGATCCTATGGGTGCCTTGGCAAGGTAGTTTGAAACACCTTTTTCTATTTGATGTAGATGGGACCCTGGTCTCGCCCGGAGGTGTCTCCCGGGGTTTACTAAGCCGAGCTATTACTTATGAAACTGGCCAGGATATTGAACTCGGCTACAATGATGTTGCAGGTTTTACTGATTTAAGTATTACACGCCATGCTTTGTCAAACTTAAATATCGATGGATTGATATCACCAAGATTGCTTGATGTCATTCTTGAACGTTATTTAGCATATGTTAAATCAGAGTTTACTCAATCAGCAGAACCATTTGTTCATGATGATTGTATTGCCTTTCTAAATACAGTTGAAAATGCTGGTCATGCAACTTGTCTATTTACTGGGAATATGAAATCCGTTGCAAAAATAAAATTGAGTCGTTTTGGGATTTGGGATCGATTCCCCTTTGGTGTTTTTTCTGATGATGCGGAAGATAAAAATTCCATGTTGCGTATTGTACAGGAACGAGCCTGGGATGTATTGGAAGAATCCTTTCGTATGGAGCAAATGGTGGTGGTTGGTGACACGGTGCAGGATGCGGAAGCTGCAAAAGAGAATGGATGTAAATCAGTTATTGTCTGCAGGGTAGCAGAAAAAAAAGAAGCTATAGACGACGTTGGACCTGATATTTTGGTTGATGATCTTTCAGATCCTGATTTACTTAACAGATTATACCATTGATTCTAATGCTTTACGCCAATCTGTTAATTTGTTTTCCATAACGGTTTTGTTCTGTTTTGGGTTAAAGATTTGATTTTTTTCGTAAACATCATTATCATTTTTGGATCTTAGTAGGCGAAATACGCCATATGCTGTATGATCTTTCATGGCGGAATGCATAACAGGAATACCTGTTAAGTCTGCAATGAACTGCAGAAGCGACGATCTAGCCCCGCCTCCGCTGGTACACAATGATTCTAGGTTTGATTCCATAATAGGCTGCAATTGATCTAATATATCCTTTACTAGGAAACCGATAGATTCCATACCAGCACGAACGATCGCGTTTTTGTCTTTTTGATCTAGATTCCAGTAAACGTCGTCAAATCCACTTTTCCAGTATGGGGCGGCTAGGCCAGAAAAACCAGGGATATATATTCCATTGGTTGATTGGTTTGCGCAGCGCTCATTCCATTTCATATTATTGTGTGGGATACACAATGCTTTTTCCAAATGATAAAACAGAGAATTGCAGGCATTAATGGTGCCTTCCACCACGTGTTTCCGCTGTTTGCCATCAGAATAAAGAACACTGGATATCAAGCCATCCACAACAGCGGGGTTTTCTCCGGCATTATAAAGCACACTGGCAGAAGTACCAAAATTTGCAGCACTACTTCCCGGTGTTATTCCCGCTTGGCCGATCAGTGCAGCCTGCTGATCACCAATTACACATTGTAATGATAAATTCGTGTCAGTAATTAGGCCATAGTTTTGCAGGACAGGTTTTAGTAGTGGTAATCCTGATTCTTGTATTTGGAACAAATCTAGACATTTTTTTGACCATTTGGATGAATGTATATTAAAAAAAAGTGTCCGCCCAGCTATAGATTCATCAATGGCAGCTGTTCCTGTCAGGGCATGCGTTAAGTATGCGCTGAGTGGTCCGTAAAGTATCTGATCAGATAATACATTTTTTTTCAAATTATGATGCTGGCGTATCATGTGCAGAAATTTTGGTCCCCCAAAATGCGGACTTAGAGGAACCCCAGTTTGTTTCCAGATCCAATCTGAATGATTTGATAATTCATTCACGATATTTTGGGCGCGGCTGTCCTGCCAGCTAAGCGCTTGAGTTACTGGTTCCGCTGAATTTTTCCCCCAGAATAAAAATGTAGAACGCTGAACAGCCATTCCCACCTTGATAATAGGGTTACTTCCGGCAACTATAATTGATTTCGCGATCAGTCTTTTACAAGCATTCAAAATTGTTTTTGGATCACATTCAACATGGAAGGGCGCCAGGCTCTGAAGCTTATGGTTTATTTTTTCTGTATGAATTATATTACCAGCATCATCAAACAAAAATGATTTGGTAGATGACGTGCCCTGATCAATAATAAGATATAGTGGAATATTTGACATGGGAAAAGCTACCTGAGATTCTGCAAGTGTCGCAATGTAAGTCCTTTCATACAGTCAGGTTCAGCTTAATTTCAATAAGTTTAGTAATCGGCAACTAATTATTCCCAAAAGCCTTTTACCGATTAAAAAAAACGGATTAAATTGACACTTATTTGGAACCTGTTAATAAATATTTTCAGTCAATTATTTAGGAGATTTAAATGACTTACATTATTTGTGAACCCTGTGTTGGTACCTGTGACACGGCCTGTGTTGAAGTTTGCCCCGTGGATTGTATTCATGGTCCGGAAAGCACTACAGGTGCAGGTGCTGAGGCCAAGGAACCAGGTTTTGATCCAGATAGTAAACAATTATATATTGATCCAGAGGAATGTATTGATTGCGGTGCTTGTGAGCCGGAATGTCCCGTCGAAGCAATTTTTGAAGAAAGTGAAGTTCCTGATGAGTGGAATAATTTTAGCAAACTGAATTATGAATTTTTTGGACAAGAGTACCCTGGCTAGTCCAAGAAACCGGTTTTTAAATAGAAAATTAACGGTTGTTATAAAATAGCCGTTTTTTTGTTTTTATCATGAATAAGGATCAAACGCTCGATATTCTTAAAACGATCAATTACCCTGGATTCAATCGAGATATTGTTTCCTTTGGGATGGTAAAAGATATATCCATAGACGGCAAGACTATTGTGGTTAATCTGAATATCACATCTCAAAATGAAGAAAAGAAAAGTACTGTCATCGAATCAGTAAAAAATAAACTAGCAGATCATTTCGAGATTGTATCTGTAGAACTAACCGCTGATGTCCTAAAACAACAATCCCCGCCGTCTCCTTCTGAACAAAGACCTATTACGGAATCGATCTTGTCAGGCGTAAAGCATGTGATCGCTGTTGCCAGTGGAAAAGGCGGTGTCGGAAAATCGACTGTGGCGGCAAATCTAGCCTGTGGTTTAGTTCATAAAAACTTAACAGTTGGTTTGCTTGATCTCGATATTTATGGGCCATCGCTCCCAATAATTTTAGGCATAAATGAACAGCCAAAAATGACACAGGACCGGAAACTGATCCCTCTGGAGCGATATGCTATGAAAGTAATGAGTTTTGGATTCATCAGTGGGAATGATACTCCAACTATCTGGAGAGGACCACTGGTTTCCCGTATGACGGAACAATTTTTTCGTGATGTAGAATGGGGAAAGTTGGATTACTTAATATTAGACCTTCCCCCTGGCACAGGAGATATACAACTTACGTTGACACAGAAACTGCGTATGACAGGCGCCATTATTGTAACAACACCTCAGGATATTGCTTTGGCAGATGTTCGAAAAGGAGCTGATATGTTTCGGAAAGTACAAACCCCTGTGCTTGGTGTAGTTGAAAATATGTCTGGTTTGCTATTGGAGGGCTCAATTAAAGATTCAAATGGGATTAAAATTCCAGGTGGTAGTGTTGTTCTATCTGATGGAAAAGTTGCGCAACTTGATTTGGATGGATCATTTAAATTAAAAATTGATTTATTCAAACAGGGTGGCGGTGTAGCTGAAAGCAACCGGTTGGGTGTGCCGCTCCTGGGGCAAATTCCAATTGCGATTGAGATTATGGAATCAACTGATGCCGGAGAACCTATTGTTTATAAAAGCCCTGACTCTTCTATATCACAGATCTATCTGTCTATTGTTGATTCGGTACTTTCTGTTATTGAATAATATTTAAGTGGGAACCATATTAATTTGTTACCGTTTGATCCTGCTAAAAGGGTGATTTACTGTCGATGTTGCCGGTTGTTTGATGTATTCGTCAGCGGTAATTTTATCACGTTTTTAATGAATGTATTATGAACACCCATCTCCGGGAAAAGGTTGAATCCGGGCCCATTCCAAATCATATAGCTATCATTATGGATGGTAATGGTCGATGGGCGAAAGAACGTAATCGGCCTCGCATCTCTGGACACAAAGAAGGAATAAATTCAGTACGTGAAGTAACCCGAATTTGCGGGGAAATCGGGGTAAAATATCTTACGCTTTATACTTTTTCAACAGAGAACTGGAATAGACCTGAAAAAGAAGTAAGTGCTCTTATGCAACTTCTGCTGAAAACGATAAATATAGAGGTTCGGGAACTTAATAAGAACAATGTCAGGTTTTCCACTATTGGCAAACTCAGTGAATTACCGGAATCAACGCAGCAGGGAATAAAAAATGGCATTGAACTTACTTGTAATAATTCTGGTCTTAACTTGATATTGGCCTTGAATTACGGTAGCCGTCAAGAGATAATAAAGGCGGCACAAATGCTATCCCAATCAGCTGTTAAAGGAGACTTAGAACCGTTGTCTATTGATGAGAATGTATTTGCATCCGTTTTAGAAACAAAAGATAAACCAGATCCTGACCTGTTAATACGAACCAGTGGTGAGTTACGCTTGAGTAATTTTCTTCTTTGGCAAAGTGCCTATACAGAGATTTATCTTACTGAGACCTATTGGCCTGCATTTCGGGAAGATGCGTTAATGCATGCCATTTTGGACTATCAGTCTCGGGAGAGGCGTTTCGGTCAGATAAGTGAGCAGGTTCAGTCTTAAGATGATTAAAGAATTAGCACGTTTTATTGCTATTTCCAGCTTTATTATTGCGCAGAACCAGCAAGAGATCAAATTACAGGATGTTCAGGTTGAAGGGCATATAATCTCATCTCCCAATACAATAATATTCACTTCTGGATTACGTAAAGGGTTAACAATCTCATCCAATGAATTTCCAAGAGCTGTAAAACGATTATGGCAACTGGGCCTTTTTGATGATATTCAACTCCGTTACGATAACGAAACTGATGATGGTCTTTCGCTCACCATTGTTGTCAAAGAAAGCTCTGTTCTTGGCGATGTTCATTATGAGGGTAACCGCAAAATTAGGGACAGCAAATTTGAAGAGGAATTAAACCTGAATACGGGTCAGAGAATCAAACCAAACTTGTTGCATGAAAAAATAAAAAAGGTAAAGGAACTTTATGCAGAAAAGGGCTACCTCATGGCAGAGGTTGGGGCAGAACTAACGGATGCTGAAAATGAATTGAATCTTTTTGGTGGGAAGGCAAAAGGAATAACTCAAGATATCATTTTTAGAATTAAAGAAAACGGAAAAGTAAAATTGCGCAATATTCAATTTAAAGGAAATGAAACTTATTCTGATCTCCGTTTGCGCTTGGCTATGAAAGAGACTAAACAACAACGTTGGTATCTTTTTTGGCGGTCCACATTTGATCAGGATAAGTTCGAGGATGACATTGACAATGTCCGTAAGTATTACCGAAACAAAGGATATCGCGACTTCAATATTATTTCTGATTCAATCCAATACACCGAAGACAGACGATATATGGATTTAATCCTGTATGTACGGGAAGGTCCGATGTATAAATACCGAAACTTCTCCTGGGAGGGACAAACCCTCTACAGTGAAAAGATATTATCCCGCGCGCTGGGATTAGAAAAGGGTGATAAATATAGTGAGGAAGATTTTGAAAAAGCAGTATATGAACGAATGCAGAATTTATATATGGATCGGGGGTATATCTATAGCCGTATAGAACCACAAGTGACGCCGGTTGGTGAAGATTCACTTGATGTACATTTTATTATGGTGGAGAACCATAAGGTGCATATTCGCAATATCGCTATTAGAGGTAATGATAAAACCCGTGAGAATGTCATTCGGCGGCAGTTACGAATATTTCCTGGAGATGTGTTTAATAAAGATAGGTTAATGCGTAGTTATCGCGAAATTATGATGCTGAATTATTTTAGTAATGTACTTCCGGATGTAGTGCCCGTAAATGACAACGAAGTGGATGTGGATATATCCGTTGAAGAAAAACTCTCAGGCACGGCAAACATGAACATGGGTTTTAGCCAAGCATTTGGGGTCACTGGCGGCGGCGGTTTTACATTCCCCAATTTCAGGGGGAAGGGTCAGCGCTTGGCATTATCTTTCAATGTTGGCACCAACATTGGCGCCAATGTTGGTAGAAGTTTATACACCGGTGGTTCTTATCAACCATCCAAACAGCGATCCGCAAGTTTAAGTTTCACTGACCCGATGGTTAATGATACAAAAAATTTATTAGGAGCCTCCATTTATTATTCTTTCCGTGGCCGCTCATCTTTGTATTATGCTCCTCTTGATTTTACGATTGCGGGTGGTTCCATAACCTGGGGAAGGATCTTTAAATGGCCCGATGATTTTTTTAGAGGGAATTGGTCCTTTCAAGTGCAACGTAAAATGTACGAAGGAAGTGAAGACGATCTTGAACGATATACTGGTGGGTTGCAGCACTCAGATGGTGTCAGTATCACCCAATCCATTCGTCGAGATAGCCGAGATCATCCTGAATTCACGACTCAGGGATCCTTAATGTCCCTGACTTCTGCTCTATCTGGAGGTCCTTTTGGCGGGAATGAGGATTTTCATAAACATATATTGAATCTGGAATGGTATACACCTACATTCTGGAAATTCGTCTTGATGAGTTCTTTAAAACTGGGCGTCGTTAGGATGCTACCTTCTTATGATGATGAAGAATCTATCATACCATTTGATGAACGATTTATCATGGGTGGTAATGGCTTAATGTATGGCAACCCATTGCGAGGGTATGAAGATAACCGGGTGGGCCCATTAACATCCAGAGGTAGTCCGGTGGGTGGTAATGCACTGGCGAAAGTTTCAACGGAATTTCGTGTTCCGTTTTCTGAAAATCCGGTGGTTTATGGTCTGCTATTTGCAGAAATGGGGAATGTGTGGGCAGAAACGAGTCTTCAGGAAAAATTTAACCTACCTCGTGTAGGACCATTTGATCTGAAAAGATCCGTGGGAGTGGGTATTAGGTTTTTCATGCCTATGATTGGTCTGCTGGGATTTGATCTCGGCTATGGTTTTGATGATTTGGATGGAGATGGTGAACCAGAAGGCTGGAAAACATCTATAACAATTGGGCAACAATATCGGTAACTAAGGAGGAAAAATTGAAACAATTACTTCGCCCCATATTTATTATCGGCATAATGCTGGGTTTAACAGCATCTGCCACAGCACAATTAAAAATTGGATATATTCTGTCAGAGCGTATCCGAAGCGAATTTGAGGAATTCAAAGAGGCTGAATCTCAACTCCAGCTCGAATATCGAAAAGTACAATTTGAGTTTGATCAAAGAGTACAAAAGTTGGATAGCCTAAAACAAGACTATGAGGTGAAACGTCTCATGTCATTAGATAAGGGTGAAAGTATTAAGCAGGAAATTGATCAGACAGAACGCCAAATTCAGACCTATCAGGCTGAAAAAGTTGGTCCCCAAGGCGAGTTAATGCGCAAACAGGCTCAAATGGAATATGATATACTGGGTAAAGTAAAAAAGGCTGTTGACAAGGTTGCAATTGACGGCGCTTATGATTACATCATTGATGCATCTGTTGGGTTGTTATATTTCAAATCAAAATATGATTTGACCGATGATGTTCTTCATGAATTACGGAAATTGGAATCAGATAATTAGGCTATATTGGAGTTATCTCTCAGTGAAATTGCCACGCTGGTTAGTGGCGATGTGTCAGGTGATCCAGATCTGAAAATCACCGGTGTTTCGGAGATTCAAAACGGAGAACCGGGCACGATTACTTTTTTAGGGAATCCGTTATATGGGAAATATTTGGAAAACACTGCTGCGTCAGCAGTGTTTGTTTCTGAAAAGAACCATCTAAAAGACCATGATGGTATTATTGTTAAAAGTCCCCAGTTAGCCATAGCTAAAACGTTATCAGTTTACTATCCCGATAAAGAACCACCGGGACTAATTAATGCCGGTGTATTCATCCACCATAATGCTAATGTAGGTGTAAATGTAACCATTGAACCCGGAGCTGTGATTGAAACAGGTGCTCAAATTGGAGATCGCTCATGGATTGGTCCTAATGTATTTATTGGGGAAAATACATCCATTGGGTTAGAATGTAAGATTTTTGCTAACGCTACATTGTATCATAATGTTGTCCTGGGTGATCATGTTATTATCCATGCTGGTACTGTAATTGGATCAGACGGGTATGGGTATGTTTCCGACTCAGATCAACATGTTAAGATACCTCAAATTGGATCAGTTCTAATTGGGGATAATGTAGAAATTGGAGCGAATTCAGCGATTGATCGGGCTACAATTGGCAATACGATAATTGGGGATATGTGTAAATTGGATAATCTGGTTCATATTGCTCATAATGTGAAAATTGGTCGCGGGTGTTTAATTACTGCTCAGGTTGGAATCGCCGGTAGTGCAGAAATTGGAGAGTTTTGTACCTTAGCTGGGCAGGCCGGTGTTGTCCCTCATGTTAAACTTGGGGATCGTTCAATAGTAGCTGCAAAATCAGGGGTTACAAAATCCCTTCTTGGAAATGAAGTCTACAGCGGACACCCGGCACGACCAATCAGAGAACAACATAAAAGAAATGCAATTTTTTCAGAAGTATCAAAACTGAGAAGAAAACTAGATCGATTGATTCAAAGTCAATTCAAAGAGTAAATTACAGTCATGCAACGAAAGCAACGTACCATTGAAAAATCCAGATCTTGCAGAGGCATTGGTTTACATACCGGTGTGGAAAGCACGATTACTTTCCACCCTGCTCCTGAGAATTATGGTATAAAGTTTATTCGTTCAGACATTAAGGATTCACCGGAAATCAAAGCTGATATTGATCATGTGGTAGATATTTCCCGTGGAACAACAATTGAGCAAAATGATGTCCGCATCCATACTGTTGAACATGCCCTGGCAGCAGTAACAGGATTACGGATTGATAATATACTTATTGAATTAAATGGCAAGGAACCTCCAGTGATGGATGGCAGTGCCAAGGACTTTGTGGAGGCACTTTTAGATGGGGGCGTGGTTTTTCAGAATAAAGAACGCAAAGTCTTGGAAATAAATCGTGCGGTTAACTATACCGATTATTATCGGGATATCGATATTCATGTAATCCCATCTGACCGTTTCCGAGTCACTTTTATGGTAGAATACCCTCTTCCAGCGTTGGGTACGCAATATGAAGCAATCTATAATATGGAGGAAGATTTTGCTGTTGAAGTAGCCCCGGCCAGGACATTTTGTTTTCTTAGTGAGGTCGAAATGTTAAGGGAACAAGGGTTGATTAAAGGCGGTGCATTGGATAATGCGTTGGTAATTGTTGATAAAAAGATAGATAAGCGTGAGATAGAACGTTTGCGCAATCTCTTTGGTATAGAAGAAACTATAATTCATGGTGTAAATGGTATTTTAAATGGAAAAGTATTGAGATTTAAAAATGAACCTGTTCGTCATAAAACTTTGGATCTCATTGGTGATTTAGCTTTGCTGGGAGTTCCCATCAAAGGACATGTGACTGCTGCGAGAGCTGGA
>Ga0208113_1000185_pt1 | contig 31453 bp, 23 predicted proteins | sample Knorr_S7_td_NADW_FD_185598 | JGI IMG/M metagenome (GOLD analysis project Ga0208113, IMG submission 185598) | Marine microbial communities from Southern Atlantic Ocean transect - Knorr_S7_td_NADW_ad_2505m_LV_A (SPAdes) (version 2) | ecosystem: Environmental > Aquatic > Marine > Oceanic | place...
CTGATCATACCGCCAACGAGCACACCAGATAACAGCACGCGTGGTGGTGATTCCATACCTAATTGATTAACGATAAAGCTATCAACAGTGTTGGTTAACCCAACTCCGTAAATAAGTAAGATAGGGAAGATAGAGAGAAAATACAGTAAAGAGATTAAGCGCCCGGCGTTAATGCCAAAGTGTTCTTCTACTACATCGGTAAAGTCTGCTTCAGGCTGTTTTGATGATAAAACAAATCGGGCTAAGCCTCTGTGAGCTAAGTAAGTCATCGGAAAGGCAAGACATGCCATGATAATTAAAGGCCAAAATCCGCCGATACCGATATTAATTGGTAAGAATAAAATCCCTGCACCGACTGCGGTGCCAAATAAACTTAATACCCATTGGGTGTCATGAAGATTCCATTTTGAGTTACTACTTGTTGTCGATGCATCATACGGCATAGCATCTTGATGTGTGTTCATTAGCACTCCACTATTAGAATAATAATTGTCGCGCAGCATATAGAAAAGCGACTAAGAATGCATGTTTTAGCGTTGTATTTAGATAACTATGCTGTAAGGAGAGACTTACAAAGAAAGAGAATTGGGCTTATTTAGAAAGCCCAGTTGTGGTATTTATTCTGCGGCTGCAAGTGCGCGAGCTTTAATGTCTGCGGCAAATGCTAAACCTTTCTTAAAACGTGCCTCAGCTGCAGTGATTTCACTTTCATCGCCATTGGCGGCAAGCACTCCTTGTGAAAGGGCTTTATAAAGTGCGGTAATTTGTGCTTCATAGCCGGCTTCAATTGCTTTTTCAACAGTCGTCATGGTTATTCCTTTAATAGATTAAGAAAGCAAAATACTATAGGAACAAGGACTTATTGGCTATATGATTGTGGTCATAAAGTAGGGAATATGAAATTTGGATATTTATTTTGCTATGACAGGGGAGATGCTGGGTTTCGCTACGCTCTACCCAGCCTACGGTATTTAACGGAACGCTTTTAGTTCTGTAATGCCGATACGACAAAATACGGATTCAGATACTCTTCTTTACTGTTATACAGTAGTGGGCTGCCATCGAGTTTGCTCACCGTTGCGCCTGCTATTTCGGCAATCGCATGACCTGCTCCGGTATCCCACTCACAGGTTGGGCCAAGGCGTGGGTATATATCAGCACTCCCTTCGGCAACTAGACAAAGTTTTAGTGAGCTGCCCTTTGAAACCATTTCTACATCTTCAAACTGTTTTACGAATTCAGCTAGATCAGGAGAAGGGTGTGAACGGCTGCCGACAACACGGATAAGCCCTTTATTTGGTTTACGGGTTACCTTAAGTTCAATGCGCTCATCACCTTTATCTTTAAAGGCTCCAATTGCTTCAGCAGCAATATACGACACACCTAATGCCGGTGCATCGACAACAGCTAATACCGGTTTCCCTTTTTCAATCAAGGCAATGTTTACTGTGAACTCGCCATTCTTTTTGATGAACTCTTTGGTGCCATCAATTGGATCGACTAACCAGTAGCGTTGCCAAGTTTGACGGATATCCCAGCTAATATCAGCGCTTTCTTCGCTTAGAATTGGTACATCAGGGGTGAGATGTTGTAAGCCATTCACAATCACTTTGTGAGCTGCTAGGTCGGCGTCGGTCACTGGGCTTTCATCAGCTTTGTACTCAACATTAAAGTCCTTTTCGTAAATCCCCATTATTGCACTGCCGGCTTGGCGTGCGAGGAGTAAGATTTCTTCTAGCAGTTCCGTTTGATTCATGACTTAACCTATAATTTGCTGTTGTTTTAAATACGCTACCAGTTCTTGCACCGATTGGTCTAGGCTGTTTTTACTGGTATCGATTTTAATTTCTGGCGATGTAGGGATTTGATAGTCTGAGTCGATACCTGTGAAGTGCTTAATTTCACCTGCACGCGCTTTTTTATAAAGCCCTTTAGGGTCGCGTGTTTCACACACGTCGAGCGGGGTATCTAAAAATACCTCAATAAACTCACCATCCTCTACTAAGTTTCTTACCATATCGCGTTCGCTTTGGAATGGCGAAATAAATGCGGTTAATACCACAAGACCGGCATCGACCATCAGCTTGGCAGTTTCACCTACGCGACGAATGTTTTCCACGCGGTCTTCATCAGTAAAGCCAAGATCTTTACATAAGCCATGACGCACATTGTCGCCATCAAGTAGGTAGGTGTGAACGCCTAACTGGTTTAATGCGCTTTCTAGTGCGTTAGCAACTGTACTTTTGCCTGAACCTGAAAAACCTGTGAACCATAAAATGGCAGGCTTATGCTTTTTTTGCTCACTACGCTGTGATTTGCTAATGGCGTAATTATGCCAAACGATATTTTCATCCATTATCTTTACTCTCGTTATTGAAATGGGAATACCAGTGGTATAAGTATTAATACTGTAATCGAGTAAATAATCGATAATGGTAAGCCCATGGCAATGTAATCTTTAAGGCGGTAATTTCCCGCACTGTAAACCATCAAGTTAGTTTGATAACCAAATGGCGAAATGAAGCTAGCCGATGCACCAAATGCGACAGCCATAATAAAAGGCAAAGGTGATACATCAAAACCAACGGCGAGTGCATACGCTACCGGAAATGAAAGCGCGGCAGCGGCATTATTGGTAATGAGTTCGGTAAATAAAACCGTCATTAAAAATATTGCGATAAATGCGCCGTAAGGTCCAAAATCACCTAATACGTATAACATGGCCGACGAAATTTCACCGGCAAGGCCTGTGCCTATCATGAGTTTGGCAAGGCCAATAGCACTACCCACTACTGCGAGTAACTCAATCGGAAAACGACGTTTTACTTCACTTAGCTTGATTGTGCCTGTTAGCATTAAACCAATAAGAAGAACGAGTAGGCCTTTTACTAATGGTACTAGGCCAACAATACTTAACCCCAATACGGCAGCAAAACTTGCTAACACAATATTTGATTGCTTAGGTTTTAAATGGGTTTGTAAATCAAGGCCTGATATATAAACGAACTCACGTTTTAAATTAGGTAGCGAGTAAAACTCTTTGCCAGGCGCAAGGATCAGTGAGTCACCAGCTTGCAATTGAACTTTACCTAAGCCGCCTTGTAAACGGTCATGGCCGCGGCGAATAGCAATAACGGCTGCATGAAATTGTTCACGAAAGCGAACTTCTTTAATTGTTTTACCAATGTATTTTGAAGAATGGCTAACAACGACTTCAACTAGGTGCTCGACATCTTTCTCATGTTTGTCGTGCACAACTTTTAAGCCATCAAATTGGGTGAGCAGAGGTACTGACTTTATATCACCTACAAACAGCAGTACGTCACCTTCTTTGATAACTTGTTTTGGGGTAACCGCACAAATACGCTTATCACCGCGGATTATTTCGGCTAAGAACAAGTCTTTTAGTTCACGAAGGCCATTTTCCTCAACACTTTTACCAATGAGTTTTGAGCCTGCTTCTACTTTACCTTCTAGGTAGAAGGGCACCACCTCTTGGTCGTTTTTGCCGTTATCTGGCAAATACTTGAGCATCACTAAAATTGTGATAAGGCCAACGCTCAGTGCGCCTAAACCAATCAAGGTAAAATCAAAAAAGCCAAGCGGCTCCATGCCCGCTTCAATGGCAAAGCCATTAACAATTAAATTGGTTGAGGTGCCTATCAGGGTGATCGTGCCACCTAAAATAGCTGTGTACGATAAAGGCAACAAAAGCTTAGACGGTGAATGTGTCGGGCTTTCTTTTATCGCACTGATCAGCGATGCCACTACCGCTGTATTATTAGTAAATGATGACAAAAAGGCGGTTGATAAACCAAGCTTGGTCACCGAACTTGTCAGGCTACCTTTAGAAAGAGACTGAGCAAGCTTTTGCACTAACGTGGTTTTTTCTACAGCTATCGAAACGAGTACAAGTAGAATAAGGGTAATTAAAGAAGGGTTTGCATAGTTAATTAGCATATCTTCAAGACTTATCAGCCCTGCTAAATAACTAATACCAATGGCGCCGACAAATAACCATGCAGGTTTTAGTCGAGTGCCAAAAAGGCACCCCACTAATACCAGCATAATGCCTGTTAATACCAGCTGTTGATACATGCTTTTTACTTCCTATAACAGGCGAATAGTGATTATTTAAGCTTAGTTATATCAAGCGCTTGCCAATGAGGGAAGTGCTTGCGTACTAAAGCGTTAAACTCAACTTCAAAGTCGCTAAAGCTGCTTTGATGTTCTTCAGTGCTAAGTAATTGCTCAATCATTCCTGCCGCAACGGTTAGGTTTGATAAGCGATCAATTAGGATAAACGCACCTGTTTCATGGTTGTTGTGGTACTCATCAGCCAAAATTGTTTCTGTAAGCTCTAAAGTTACAATCGCAATTTCGTTAAGTTGTAATGAGTCTGCTTGACCATGCTCAAGGGTATTTACATCAATCGTGTGATCGATTTTTCTTACCACTGCTGAGGTATTTTTGCTGCCTAACTTAAAGTTATAGCTTTTACCTAATACAAGCGGCGCTTCATGCATCCACACTAATTTAGCTTGAATACGGTTTGTCACAGCAGCTTTTGAGGCGGCTGGTACAATCACATCACCACGACTGATATCAATTTCGTCGTTTAACGTTAGAGTGATTGCTTGGCCTGCTTCAGCGCTATCTAAGTTGCCATCGAAAGTTACAATCTCTTTAATGCTTGAGCTTTTACCTGATGGTAACACTTTCACTGCATCACCCACGCTAAGTTTGCCAGACGTTAAAGTACCTTGGAAACCACGGAAGTCTAGGTTTGGGCGTACTACATATTGCACCGGAAGACGCGCTTCAAAACCGTTATCAATTTCAGCCGCTGGTGAGTCTTCAAGTAACTCCAGCAGTGGCTTTTCTGTGTAATAAGGTGTGTGCTCTGAGCGAGTAACTACATTGTCACCTTTCAGCGCTGACATCGGCACAAATTTGATATTAGTAACGTTTAGTTGTTCTGCAAACTTAAGGTAGTCAGCTTTGATTTTCTCGTATACGGTTTCATCGAAATCGACGATATCCATCTTATTGATAGCAACAACAAACTGCTTGATACCTAACGAGTCACAGATAAAGCTATGACGCTTCGTTTGTACTTGTACGCCATAACGCGCATCAACTAAGATAATCGCCACATCACTGGTTGATGCGCCGGTCACCATGTTGCGCGTGTACTGCTCATGTCCTGGCGTATCAGCAATAATGAATTTACGTTTTGCTGTAGAGAAGTAACGATAAGCAACGTCAATGGTAATACCTTGTTCACGCTCTGCTTGAAGACCATCGACAAGAAGTGCTAAATCAAGCTCTTCACCCGCATTACCAACTTTTTCATTGTCTTTATGCAGGGCTGCAAGTTGGTCTTCATAAATTTGGTGACTGTCATGTAAAAGGCGGCCAATCAGCGTAGATTTACCGTCATCCACACTACCACAGGTCAGCATGCGTAAAAGGCTTTTGTCTTGTTGACGCGCAAGGTAGGCGTCGATGCCTAACTCTCTTACTTCATTAATCGTGTCGTTTGTTTTAGACATTAGAAATAGCCCTCACGTTTTTTCTTTTCCATTGAACCAGCAGAGTCGTGATCAATCACGCGACCTTCACGCTCAGAAGAGGTTGAAAGCAGCATTTCTTCAATAATTTCAGTTAAGGTACCTGCCGTTGATTCCACAGCACCCGTTAGCGGGTAACAACCAAGAGTACGAAAACGTACCGACTTCATTTGCGGTACTTCGCCTTCTTCTAATGGCATACGCTCATCATCAACCATGATTAGCGTGCCGTTACGCTCAACGACTGGGCGTTCTTTGGCAAGGTAAAGTGGAACCATTTCAATGTTTTCTTGGTAGATATACTGCCAAATATCCAACTCAGTCCAGTTAGATAACGGGAATACACGTATGCTTTCACCCGGATTAACTTGGCTGTTGTACGTATTCCAAAGCTCTGGACGTTGGTTTTTTGGATCCCATCTGTGGTGTTTGTCACGGAATGAGTAAACACGCTCTTTAGCTCGTGATTTCTCTTCGTCACGACGAGCACCACCAAATGCAGCATCAAAGCCGTATTTATCTAACGCTTGCTTTAAGCCTTGCGTTTTCATGATGTCGGTGTGCTTTGCTGAGCCGTGCACAAATGGATTGATATCAATCTCTAACCCTTCAGGGTTCTTGTGGACGATTAAATCAAAACCATAGTCTTTAGCTAGGCGGTCACGAAACTCGATCATTTCCTTAAACTTCCAGTTGGTGTCAACGTGTAAAAGTGGAAATGGAATTTTTGCTGGATAAAACGCTTTACGTGCTAAGTGTAATAACACTGATGAATCTTTACCGATTGAGTAAAGCATCACCGGGTTTTCAAACTCAGCAGCAACTTCGCGCATGATTTTGATACTTTCAGCTTCTAATTGCTGAAGGTGTGTTAAAGCCATTGTTAGTCGTCCTACTAAAATGATTAAAAGTTAAATTAAGCTACGCCAGTAATTGGCTGGGCAAAGCTGCTGGTTTGTTCTGTTTGACCAAACCATGCAAGCTGATGGTGCAATGATGCAACTTCGCCAATAATTAATAAGGCGGGTGAAATAATGCTATGGCGCGAAATCAAGTCGGCCAGCTCACCTAATTGCCCTGTTACCACACGTTGTTCTTTACGTGTGCCGTTTTCGATAATGGCAACCGGTGTGTCTGCACCGCGGCCATGTTTTAATAGTTGTGCTTGAATATGCGGTGATTTAATCACTCCCATATAAATCGCTAAGGTCTGATTTGGCTTGGCGAGTGATTGCCAATCCAATTCTTGACCATCTTTTTTACAGTGACCAGTCACAAACTGAATGGCTTGTGCGTGATCTCTGTGAGTAAGAGGAATACCGGCATAAGCGCTACAACCTGCAGCAGCAGTAATACCCGGTACGATTTGGTAACGTACTTTATTCGCGGCTAGCACTTGTACTTCTTCACCACCACGACCATAAATAAACGGGTCGCCACCTTTAATACGGCATACTTTTTTGCCTTGCTTGGCAAAATCAACCAACATCTGGTTGGTATCTTCTTGCGCCACACTGTGATCGCCTAAACGTTTACCTACACAAACTAGGTCTGCATCACGGCGTACTAAATCCATAATTTCATCAGAAACCAAGTAGTCATATACCACCACATCAGCTTGTTGCATTAATTGCAGTGCTTTTAGTGTTAATAACTCAGGGTCACCAGGGCCTGCACCCACAACATACACTTCACCTTCAGGTTCTGGTTTAGCATCTAACAGTTGCTCTAACTGCGCTGTTGCAGCGTCGGTATTACCCGCTTGTACTTTACTTACAACTGATGAATCAAATACGCCTTCCCAAAACTGACGACGATCAGCAAAGTGTTTAAAGCGTTGTTTTACTTTGTCGCGAAAGCTACCAACTAACGTAGCAAGTGGACCAATATGCTGTGGAATAAGCGTTTCGAGTTTTTCACGTAAACGACGTGCTAATACCGGTGCTGTGCCTGCGCTTGAAATTGCAATTGTGATTGGATCACGGTCAACAATGGATGGAAAAATAAAGCTGCACTTAGGTTGATCATCCACCACGTTAACGAAAATATTGCGTTCATTCGCAAGTTCGAACACGTCTTTGTTCACGCTTTCGATATCTGTCGCGGCGATTACCAGCATTTGCTGGTCTAAATACTGTTCTTTGAATGTATCAGTGATCAGGTTTACTTCGTTTTGCTCAGCAAGAGCAAGTAGCTCATCACAAAATTCAGGCGCGACTAGCGTTACATTGGCACGTGCTTTTAAAAATGCACGGCATTTGCGTAACGCGACATCTCCACCGCCGACTACCAACACAGGTTTGTCGTCTAATTTGGTAAAGATTGGTAAATATTGCACTTTGTTCTCACCCCTAAAACACATCAACGAAACTGCTTATTGCAGGCAAGCAGAATATAGTGCTCTAAAAAAAGTAAAAAATAATTAAAACCAAGTTTATATAACTAAAAGTTATACCAGGTGGTTTGTTTTGGCTTAAGACTTAGTTAACAAGGGATTGCGACGAGTTACAAGTAAATTAGCTGCCTTATGGTGATTAGTTATGATTTATAGCCGAATGATAAAAATTTGCTACTATAGGTCACTAATATGGCAACACAAAAATAAGAGCAATGACTAAAATACAAACAATTGCTGCCCAAGCGGTGGCGCTGATGGACTTAACAACACTAAATGACAGCGACACAACAGAAACCATTAATAACTTGGTTGCTAGTATTGAGCCTAAGTTAGGCATTCCTGCAGCGGTTTGTGTATATAGCCAGTTTGTCAGTGACGCTAAACTGGCACTCGCTGAGCGTGAATTACAGCAAGTCAAAGTGGCTACCGTCACTAACTTTCCTGGTGGGGATGAGCCTTTAGAGGAAGTGCTAAATGAAACCTTGTTTGCCATTGAACGCGGTGCTGATGAAATTGATTTAGTGATCCCCTATAAAGCACTAATCGCCGGTGATGAGCGCAAAGTTTTAGAGTATGTCAAAGCGTCAAAAGAGGCATGTGGCAGCCAAGCGCAACTTAAAGTTATTATCGAAAGTGGCGAATTAAGCGATGATCTCATTGCAACAGCAACTAAGCTGGCAATTGATGGTGGCGCTGATTTTGTTAAAACCAGTACCGGTAAAGTGGCTGTCAATGCAACGCTAGCTGCAACTGACATCATGTTAAATACCATAAAAGCGAGTGGTAAAAAGGTCGGTTTTAAAGCGGCGGGCGGGGTCAGAACAGTTACTGATGCTGCTGAGTATTTAGCCCTCGCGGAATCAATTATGGGTGAAGCGTACTTACAACCCGAGCTATTTCGTTTTGGCGCTTCTGGGTTATTAAAAGATGTGTATGCAACATTAAATGAATCGTGAAAGTGAACAAGAGAAAATAGCGCTCGAGCATGGCGCAGCAAAGCTGTTTTTACGCTGTTACGAAAAGCAGTTTGGCGTAAGCATGCGTAATATTTGGCATAACACGCCGAGTAAACCAGACGTGAGTTGTTATAAAGGTGATGAACGGCTCGATATTGAAGTCGCGCATTTATATGCCAGTGAAACAGAAGCAATGGCGGTGTTAGGTCGGCCTCTGTCTATCTCAATGCAACGCGATCTCGCTGAAATGGCTTTAGCACCGAGTAACGAACGTTTGCACTGTGCTTTGCATCGCTTGCTGGCACAAAAAGCCAAAAAACATTACGAGTCTACGCAGCCTTGGTTATTAATTCGCAATGCCAGTACTATATGGCATCTCGATGATTTTAAGTCAGTACTTACTCACCTTGATGTGCCTAAGCACCATCCATTTCAACAAATTTGGTTGTTATGTGATTTTTATCGTGGTGAGTTATTACAAATTTTATAATGGAATGAGATAACAACAATGAAATTTAAACGTTCAGGGACGCAAACACTTCTATCGAGTGTTTTTCCAAGTTTAGCATTAGCAGGGTTAGTTGCTGTATCGCTCACTGCGTGTACTAACCCAAGTACACCCGCGGGTGAAGAAGGTTACGTATTTGAAAAGCCGCGCGTGTTTGGCGAAGGTGGTTATCAAGGCACTATGATTGGCCCAGCTAACTACGGCATGTCACTGTGGCGCAATCAAGTAATTAATATTGATATGCGCCCGAACACGTATACTGAAACATTTAAGATTTTAGCTAACGATGACTTAAATATTAGTTTTGATTTTCATGCGGTCATTTCAATAGAAAGCGGCTCTGTCAGAGCGGTGGTTGAGCAATACGGTGGTGAAGATTGGTATCCGCGATTTGTTCGTGAAACATTTAGAACTTATGTGCGTGATATTGTTCAGCAATACGATAGCGGCGTGTTAAAAACCAATCGCGAGAAAATAGCTGCAGAAGTAACAGCCCGATTAAAAGCGTATTTAGAACCAACGCCATTTAAGCTCGCCAATGTCGTAGTGGGAAATATTAACTATCCGGCTATCGTTGCTAATGCTGTTGAGAAAAAATTAGCAGCACAACAATTACTGTCTGAAAAAGAAACGCAAAAAGAAATTGCACGAAAAGATGCTGAGATCCGTGTAGAAGAAGCGAAAGGTATTGCACAGGCGCAAAAAATTATTAATGCCACTTTGACGCCAAACTATCTACAACATGAAGCTATTAATGCGCAGTTAAAGATGGCTGAGTCACCTAACCATACAACTGTTTATATTCCTGTTGGTAACAATGGTGTACCACTGGTGAAAGGCACAAACTAAGATTTTCAACAGCCAGTGCTAGCACTGGCTGTTAGTTTGCTTAGTTAAATTTAAACATACTGCCAAAGCTTTCTAAACTTGATTTGTTCGTTTTGGCAATACACCCTGAATCATCAAGAGATTTTTTGGTCGTCTCATCAGCAAGACCTGTCACTTTGAGCTTATTTTCTTGCTGATACTCAGTGAGCGCAAGCACCGTTGCTTCATCGTACTCTACGTCTTCTACTTCATATTCTTCGTAGTGAGGCTGCCTTTTCAAATAACCCAAACAAACCAAGTTCAGTCGTGACATCGCTAAGTCTGTTTTTTCATAGTAAGGCATTCTGTGATTTGGAACGCTAACCGATGCGACTGGGGCTTTAGCAGGAGCGGCAGCTGCGGTTACTTTTAGTGGTGCAGGGGCTGTATGGCCTGCAGCAATGGTGTTGTCGCTATTATAGCGATAATAAGTTGTTGGCACTTTTGATTCTAAAAACTCAACGGCTTTTACGATCACTTCACGCAGTGCTTTTTCTTTTGGCGTGTTTGACCAGCTACTTAAGTTACCACCAACAAGTGCACCACCAAAATTGGTAGCAGCTGATGTAAAGTCAAAATCTTTGCTGCCACCTTCAACGCTGGTAGCGGCGAGAATACGAGAAGTTCGCGTGTCGATTAAGCGTAAATCTATTGCCATGTGGGAACTTGAAAAGCCCGCCGATACAGAGCTAAATACATCGCCGATAAATCCGCCGCTGCCGACACGAGTACCTGAGTTGTCATCATCGAACTCTGTGACTGCGGCAACCACAACAATTTCGGCTCCCTCTATTTCACCATACGCAGCACCTGATGCTGCACTCACGCGGCCTGATACAGCAAGGTCTTGTTCTGATAATACGGCATCGAGTGCTTGTCGCTCTAAAACAATAAAGCGATTGGTACTGACTAATGCGGTTGTGAGTTGATCAGCCATCCCTTCACCAATTTCTTTACGCCACCAATGCGAATCATTGGATTTGTCAGTAAAGCGGGCAACAGCGATACGAGCTTTAGGGCCATTGTATTGTTGCTTGGCAACTTCGTTTATATCAGGGCTGTTGTTATTGCTGGTGGTTGTCGAAGTACTCTGGCATGCAGCCAGTGCCGCAGCAAGTAACGTAATCGAAATCGCTTTGTGTGTTTTGGTGAGCATATGACTTTCCTTAACTTATATCTCATGCAGTAAATAACGCCGCACTATGGGCTTTGTTGTTATTGACGTTTGTATGGATAAGCTATAAAAATCAGTATTTTATTAATAGCACTCAGGCGAAAACTTTATTCACTGATGCGAAATTCGGCATATTTTTGATGTTTTTCTCGATACTGTTTTGGTGATAAGCCAACATAGTTCTTAAAGCTTCGGGCAAAATAGCTTTGCGAGCTAAATCCGGTTTGTTCTGCGATTTGACCAATTGCTAACGCGCTATCGATTAGCTGTTTTTTTGCAAACTCTAAGCGAGTATTGCGCAAATAATCAGAAGGCGTTTGTGAGTACAAGGCTTTCATTTTTAGTTGCAGCGCACGGGGGCTTAAACATAGCGCAGAGGCTAGCTGCTCAACCGAGAAGCTTTCATCTTGGTAGTGTGCTTGTACTGTCTGCTTAAGTTTTTCAGTGAAGGAATAATCTTTATTTTGTACTGTTACAGCGGCTGTATCACTATTCAGAGGAGCTGCCAGTTGTGCTGTTAGGTGCTGGTTTAAAATTTGTCTCAGATTAAGCAGTCCTTTTACTCTGCTCATCAGTAAAGTGGGTTCAAAAGGCTTACTTAAAAAGTCATCAGCCAATAAATCCAGCCCTTTTAAGCGACTGTGGGTGTCCGCTTTAGCAGAAAGTAATAATACCGGAATGTGGCTGGTGGCTGGGTTTGCTCGAAGGGCTGCTAACAGTTGATAACCATCCATATTCGGCATCATCACATCGCTGATAATGAGGTCAGGCAGGTCTGTCTGGCAAAGGTCGAGAGCTTGCTGACCATCAGTTGCACACATGCAGTTAAACTCCGTATTGAACAAAGAAAGGAGTAGTTCAGCCATTTCCTGATTGTCTTCAACAATCAGCAGTGTTGGTTGTGAGGTATGAACTTGCATAGCGCTATTTGCTTGATTATCAGCACGTTCAATCATAGGTAATGACACAGTAAAGCTGCTACCTTCAGCAAACTTACTGCTTACGCTGATAGAGCCACCGTATTGTTCAACGAGCTGTTTTACTAAGCTTAGGCCGATACCACTACCTGGTTCAGATGATGCTACGCGGGTAAAGCGCTGAAAAACCGACTGCTGATGCTCACTGGCAATACCCACACCGGTATCCGTAATTTTGAACTGTAACGCTTGTTGCACTTCACTAAGGTGAATAGCGACTGTGCCGCCTGCAGGGGTGTACTTAAGTGCATTGTTTATCAGGTTACTAAAAATCGAGTGAGCATGCTCAGGTGCAAGGTTTATCTTAAAGGCTTTAGAAGTGCTGTCAGTAAAGCTAAAGTGCAGCTGTTTTTGTTCAAACAGAGGCCTGAAATCCGCGACCAAATCAGTTAAAAATGGCGTAATAGCATAAGGGCTGACAGTGTAAATTGCCGTGCTTGGGCGTTGACTCAATTGTAAAAGTTGATTGATGAGCTCAAGTAAGCGTTGGCAGTTTCGTTTGATACTCGCTAATTGCGTTTGAGCTTTTGGATCGGCATTGCTTCGCTGCAACTGACTGATCGGAGCAAGTATTAAGCTAAGTGGTGTTTTGAGTTCGTGGCTAATGTTATCTAAAAATTGATCTTTTAATTTGTTTAGCTCAATTTCGGTTTGCTTCTCTTGCTCTGCTAGTTTGCGCTTGTACAAGGCATTTAACACAAGCCAAGTCACTGCTAAAGCAAACACGAAGTAAATACTGTAGGCTAATTTCGTTTGCCACCAAGGAGGCACAACAGTAAGCGCTAGTAGCTGTGTACTGTCACTCCATTGCCCATATTGATCTTTTGCTTTTAGCAATAACTGGTAGTGACCAGCAGGCAGCTGCGGATAGTTTATTTGTCTAAGGGATGCATCGGTATATAAAAATTGCTCATCAAAGCCAGCCAGCTTGTAGCCATATTGGTAATGTTTTGGAGTCGCGCCGTTTTTTAAGGCGCTAAATTTAAAACCGATAACCCCAGCTGACTTGGCAAACGAGAATGTCTGAGTCGCACTTGCAAGCGTATTGGTTTGTTTATCAAAATGGTTACTTTTAATCGCTCGGTTATTAAGTAATAACTCAGTTAACACTGGAGTAGGGGGAGTGTGCGTTAAGTTTAATTGCTCGGGGTAAAAATGATTGTAGCCATTAATACCACCAAAAAATAATTCGCCATCGTCTGCTTGATAGCTCGCACCCAGTATAAATGATTGATGCTGAATACCGTCTTCTGGTAGAAACTGCTGCATTTGCTGCGTACTGGGGTTATAGCGAGTGAGTCCGCCATTGGTTGCTAACCAAAGCATGCCTTGTTTATCGGCAAGAATGTCAAAAATATTGTCGTTAGCTAAACCTTGCTGTTCAGTAATCTGTTTCACTGTGAGGCTATGCGTGTTGACTTGATTTAAGCCTTGCATGGTGCCAACCCAAATATGATCGCCACTCAGCAACAAAGAGGTGACCATATTATGGCTAAGCCCAGCCTCGTCTGAGCCTTGTTCATCGACTAAAGTAAATTGCTCCGTATCGATATCCAGTTTATTGAGCCCAGCCCGAGTGCCAATCCACAGTGCATGCTCTCCATTATCATAAGCCAAAGTAAATACAGTGTTGTTGGCAAGGCTATTTTGCGTGTCACTGTGCTTATAATGAGTCACTTTGGCAGAGGCTGGTTCAAAGCGGGTTAAGCCCTGGTTACTGCCAAGCCAAAGCGCACCTGTTTTATCGCTGGTAATTGCGTAAACACGGTCACTCGCTAGCTGGTGGCTTTGCATAGTAAAAACTGCAAATTCATTAAGGCCATCTTGATACTTTATTAACCCGCCTCCGTAGGTACCTATCCACAACTGCTGGTTAGCGTCTTCATGAAGGGCAAATATATTGTTATTTGGCAGTGCGTTTTTAAAGTGCTGGTAACCCGACGTTGTTTTGCGATTGAGTCCATCACGGGTACCAATCCACACCTCCCCATTGGCTCTTTTAATGATTGAGCGAACAAAGTTATGACTTAACGAATTTGCTTGAGAGGTTTTTAATTGATGAGAGAACTGCTGTTGTTTAGGGTCATAGCGGTGCACACCATAGCCATCGGTACCTAGCCAAATAATACCTTGAGAGTCTTGATTAAGAGATAGAAGGTAGTCGCTGCTTAAGCCGTTGGGGTCTTGCTTGTCGTGGCGGTAATGGCTGTGTTCGCCATGTAAATCAGCCCCCGCAGGGAAAAAGTAGAGTCCTTGCCCATAGCTTGTAAGCCAGAGGTTTTGCTGTTGGTCAATAAGGCTGTCTGTTATCCAAGCACCATTAAACTGTTCGATTTGCTCACTACTTTGCGTAGCTAAATTTAATAGATAAAGACCTTGTTTAGCACCAATGATCAGCTTCTCATTATTTAGTAACTTGAGATGCCAGAGCGGTGCAGAGATCTGAGCATGCTGAGTAAATTGCTCAGTGATTGGGTCAAATGAAATAAGTCCTTTATCCGTGGCAAGCCAAATGAATTGTTTCGTAATGACAATGTCTCGCATCAGTGGTTGTGCTGATTTATAGTGAAAGTGTTTAAAGCGATTATTTGATACATCAAAACGCGTTAACTTACCGTTTTCGTGACCAAGCCACAGAACATCGTCTTTAGCTATCGCCATAGACCAAATTTTATCTTCACTCAGGCTGATGTCATGGTGTGAAGAGAACACCTCAAACTGGCTCGTTTTAGGGTTAAGTCTATTAAGCCCTTTGCTTGCAGTCGAAAACCACAACTGGTTTTTGCTATCTTTAACACAGTCGGTGATCCAGTTCCCTGAAATGCTTTTATCATCGCTGTTAGCTTTGAAACGCTTAAACTCATAACCATCAAAGCGGTTTAAGCCTCCTTGTGTAGCAAACCATAAAAAGCCTTGCTGGTCGGTGATACTGCACGTTATAGAATTTTGACTGAGCCCTTGCTGACTACTGAATGTACTCAGATGTAAAGAGCGAGCAGCAGTGCTTAGACTCAACAACAGAAAGAGACTATAAAAGACGAAGTAAATAGGGTTTCTTAACGACTGCACACTGATCCATGTGGGTTTGTTGTTCCTTTAATGGGGTTATAATAAACTGCTTTTTAATCAATGTTAATATTGATTTTTAAACGAACTGATGAGATTTTAACTAATGGGTATCTTTTACTCTTGTGTTAATGAATTGCGTAAGTATAATAGGCATCCACTTTGCAGGGGCGTAGTTCCAATTGGTAGAACAGCGGTCTCCAAAACCGACGGTTGGGAGTTCGAATCTCTCCGCCCCTGCCACTTTTTACACAATGTGTGTTAAGTCTGAAATTAAAAATCGGTTTAAACTAGTCAGTTTTTAAGTTTAGATTTTAATGGATTAACCCTGCCAGAGCGCAGGGTTGTTGTGTCTGTAGTTAAGGTAAAAATATTATGAGCACGAATGTAGAAACACCATCAAGTGCGATGGATTCAGTAAAGTGGATTGTAGCAATTGCGCTACTAGCAGGCGCTGTCGTTGGTAACCACATGTATGCAGACCAATCTGTATTATTACGTGCTATTGGTGTAGTGGTTGCTGTAGCAGCTGGTTTAGGCATTGCCTCACTAACTGAAAAAGGTCGTACTTTTCTTGCGTTTGCAAAAGAGTCTCGCATCGAAGTACGTAAAGTTGTGTGGCCAACTCGCCAAGAAACAACACATACGACATTAATTGTAATGGTTGCAACTGTGATTATGGCACTTATCCTTTGGGGATTAGATGGCATTTTATTCCGCGCAGTAGGCTTTTTAACTGGATTGGAGATCTAATCCCATGTCGGATGAGAAGAACGAAAAGAAACTACGTTGGTACGTAGTACAAGCTTTCTCTGGTTACGAGAAGCGTGTAGCACAAACTATTCTTGAGCACATCAAGATCGAAGGTTTGGAAGATAGTTTTGGTGAAGTATTAGTACCAACTGAAGAAGTGGTTGAGATGCGCGCTGGTCAAAAGCGTAAATCTGAGCGTAAATTCTTCCCAGGTTACGTACTAGTTCAAATGGACATGAACGATGCAAGCTGGCACTTAGTTAATAGCACTGCACGTGTTATGGGCTTCATTGGTGGTACGTCTGATCGTCCAGCGCCAATTAGCCAAAAAGAAGCTGACCGCATCTTAAACCGTTTACAAGAGAACGCTGAAGCACCTAAGCCGGCTACATTATTCGAGCCTGGTGAAGTTGTTCGTGTTATCGATGGTCCATTTGCTGACTTCAGCGGTGTTGTTGAAGAAGTGGATTACGAGAAGAGCCGCGTGAAAGTGTCTGTTCTTATCTTCGGTCGTTCAACGCCAGTTGACCTTGAATTTGGTCAAGTTGAGCAAGACAAGTAAGTAAAAAATTAAAGCTGCCAAAATTGATTAATATTTTGGCAATACGCTTGAAAAAGGCCGCTGATTAACTTATAATCAGCGGCCTTTTTGTGTTAGGGCAAGTTGCTACTTGTTTTATCACTAAAAAGTGAGAACCAATTTTTAAACTGGGAAGCCGTTAGAGTACGCGTCCTCGCGCGCACAAGGCTATGACCCACCAAATGAGGTATTTATTATGGCTAAAAAAGTTGAAGCTATTATCAAGCTACAAGTTGCCGCTGGTATGGCTAACCCTAGTCCTCCAGTAGGTCCAGCACTAGGTCAACACGGTGTAAACATCATGGAATTCTGTAAAGCGTTCAACGCACGTACAGAATCTATCGAAAAAGGCGCTCCAGTTCCTGTAGTGATCTCTGTTTACGGTGACCGTTCTTTCACGTTCGAAATGAAAACTCCACCGGCTGCTTACTTACTTAAGAAAGCTGCAGGCATCAAATCAGGTTCTGGCCGTCCTAACACTGAAAAAGTGGGTACAGTTACACGTGCTCAACTTGAAGAAATCGTTGAGACAAAACGACCTGACCTTACAGCAGCTGATATGGAAGCTGCAGTTCGCACTATCGCAGGTTCTGCGCGTGCGATGGGCTTGAACGTAGAGGACTAAGATAATGGCAAAATTAACTAAACGTATGCGTACAATCCGCGAAAAAGTGGATGCGACTAAAGATTACGAAATCAACGAAGCAGTTGCTCTTTTAAAAGAGTTAGCGACAGCTAAATTCGTAGAAAGTGTTGACGTTGCTGTTAACCTTGGTATCGATGCTCGTAAATCTGACCAAAACGTTCGTGGTGCAACTGTACTACCTAACGGTACTGGTCGTGAAGTTCGTGTTGCTGTATTCACACAAGGCGCTAACGCAGAAGCTGCGAAAGAAGCTGGTGCTGAATTAGTGGGCATGGAAGATCTTGCTGAACTAGTTAAGAAAGGCGAGATGAACTTTGACGTTGTTGTTGCATCTCCAGACGCTATGCGTGTTGTTGGTCAACTAGGTCAAATCTTAGGTCCACGTGGTCTAATGCCAAACCCTAAAACTGGTACTGTAACACCTAACGTTGCAGAAGCAGTTAAAAACGCGAAAGCAGGTCAAGTTCGTTACCGTAACGACAAGAACGGTATCATCCATACTACTATCGGTAAGGTTGATTTCACTGCTGAGCAACTTCAACAAAACCTTGAAGCTCTTATTGTTGCGCTTAAGAAGGCTAAACCTTCACAAGCTAAAGGTACTTTCGTGAAGAAAGTAACTATCTCTACAACAATGGGCGCAGGTGTTGCTGTTGACCAAAACTCTTTAAGCACGAACGTAGCTTAATTAAGAGTTTACATGGCGTGAAATTTGAACTATAATTTTGCGCCATTTTGTTGAGAAAGTTAATTTCAAAACAAGTAAAGAATTCGGGTTGAAGCCCATAATTTCGTAATGCCTTCGGGTAAAAACGATAAATTGGGCTTCCGTCCAAGACCGTAGGTGGTTTCGGCCTTAATAAGTTTTTTACCTACGTAGACGGTGTGAATCCCCAGATAGATTTTTCCTAATCTTCTGGCTCTCGCCGTAAAAAGCATCTCCATCATTGATGGGGAAGAGTAGAACCGGGAAGCCAATATCGGCAACCCATTAAACCAGGAGTAACACCCATGGCTTTAAATCTTCAAGGCAAAAAAGCAATTGTTGCTGAAGTCAACGAAGCAGCCACTGGTGCTCTTTCTGCAGTTGTTGCAGATTCTCGTGGTGTAACAGTTGGTGCTATCACTGCCCTTCGTAAAGAAGCTCGTGAAGCTGGTGTATGGATGAAAGTTGTTCGTAACACTCTAGCTAAACGTGCTGTTGAAGGTACAGATTTTGAGTGCCTATCTGATTCATTTGTTGGTCCAAGCTTAATCGCTTTCTCTTCAGAGCACCCAGGTGCTGCTGCGCGTATTTTTAAAGAATTCGCGAAGAAGAACGAGAAATTCGAAGTTAAGACGGCTGCATTTGAAGGTAATGTAGTAGACGCAGCTATGCTAGCAACTCTACCTACTTACGACGAAGCTGTTGCACGCTTAATGAGCGCTATGAAAGAAGCGTCTGCAGGTAAATTGTGTAAAACAATTGAAGCAGTACGTGTACAGAAAGAAGAGCAAGCTGCTTAATTTTAAGCTGTTTTTTTGTTCACTTTCGGTGTAATATTTTTTTTGGACTAAAATTAGTCCGTAATAATTAGGAAATTTGTAATGTCTGTAACTAAAGACCAAATCCTTGATGCTATTGCTGAAATGTCAGTAATGGACGTTGTTGCTCTAGTTGAAGCAATGGAAGAAAAATTCGGCGTAACTGCAGCTGCTGCTGTTGTTGCTGGTCCAGCTGCTGAAGCTGCTGAAGAGAAGACTGAGTTCGACGTAATCCTTGCTGGCGCTGGCGCTAACAAGGTTGCAGCTATCAAAGCTGTACGTGGCGCAACTGGTCTTGGCCTTAAAGAAGCTAAAGCACTTGTTGAATCAGCTCCTGCACCTATCAAAGAAGGTGTATCTAAAGAAGAAGCTGAAGCACTTAAGAAAGAGCTTGAAGAAGCTGGTGCTCAAGTTGAGATCAAGTAATCTAGCTTACGCTAGGTTCGCTGCCTGAGAAATCAGGCAAGGGCTGGTGATTATTTAATCACCGGCCTTTTTGCGCTATAGAGCGATGCATTCCTGTAGCGCAAATAAAATCTAATTTTCTCTTTACTTTCAAGTTGTTATCGAAATCGGTATTGAAAGTGGCAGAGCAAAATAGAACAACAATTTAATGTTGTACATCTTGGCATAGATGCCAGTTAAGTCTGTTCTTACTAGAACAGGTCGGGTCAAAGATCAGCAAGCTGAGGAACCCCATGGCTTACTCTTATTCTGAAAAGAAACGTATCCGTAAGGATTTTGGTAAACGTCCACAAGTTTTGGATATACCTTTCTTACTGTCAACGCAGTTAGAATCGTTTAAAAAATTCTTAGTCCCTGACGCTGATGGCGATCACGGTTTGGAAGCTGCTTTCCGTTCTGTGTTTCCGATCAAAAGCTACTCGGGAAATTCTGAGCTTCAATACGTAAGTTATCGTATTGGTGAGCCAGTATTCGATGTAAAAGAATGTCAAATTCGCGGTGTGACTTATTCTGCTCCACTTCGCGTAAAATTGCGTCTTGTGGTGATGGATAAAGAAGCACCAGGCACAGTTAAAGACATTAAAGAGCAAGAAGTTTACATGGGCGAAATTCCGCTCATGACTGATACCGGTACCTTTGTAATCAATGGTACAGAGCGTGTTATCGTTTCTCAGCTACACCGTAGCCCTGGTGTATTCTTTGATAACGACCGCGGTAAAACTCACTCGTCAGGTAAAGTACTTTATAACGCGCGTGTAATTCCTTACCGTGGTTCATGGTTAGACTTCGAGTTTGATGCAAAAGATAACCTATATGTACGTATTGACCGTCGTCGTAAATTACCGGCGTCTATCATCTTACGTGCACTAGAGTTCTCTACAGAAGAAATCCTAGATATCTTCTTCGATACTACTGCGTTTGAAGTAACTGACGGTAAAGTTCTTATGGAACTTGTACCTTCACGTTTACGTGGTGAAACTGCCGCTTTTGATATCAAGAGCGATGACGGTGAAGTCCTTGTTGAAGCGGGTCGTCGTATTACTGCGCGTCACATCAAGAACATCGAGAAAAAAGGTATTAACCAATTAGAAGTACCACATGAGTACATCATTGGTCGTGTTGTAGCTAGAAACTACGTTGACGAGTCAACGGGTGAGATCATCGCAAACGCGAATGATGAGCTATCACTTGAGCTAATGGCTGAATTGGTTAAAGCAGGTCACACTAAGATTGATACATTATATATCAACGAAGTGGACAGCGGCGCCTACATGTCAGATACATTACGTATCGACACAACAAGCAACCGTTTAGAAGCATTAGTAGAAATTTATCGCATGATGCGCCCAGGCGAGCCACCGACGAAAGACGCGGCTGAAGCCTTATTTGATAACTTGTTCTTCTCTGATGAGCGTTACGATTTATCAACAGTTGGTCGTATGAAGTTCAATAGCCGTGTAGGTTATGACTCAGATACAGGCCCAGGCACATTATCGAAAGAAGACATCGTAGCTGTTATGAAAGTGCTTATCGCTATTCGTAACGGTGTTGGCGATGTTGATGATATCGACCACTTAGGCAACCGTCGTATCCGTAGTGTTGGCGAAATGGCTGAGAACCAATTCCGCGTTGGTCTAGTACGTGTAGAACGTGCTGTACGTGAGCGTTTAAGCTTAGGTGACCTTGACGCTGTAATGCCACAAGATCTTATTAACGCTAAGCCTATTTCGGCAGCGGTTAAAGAGTTCTTCGGTTCATCTCAGTTATCACAGTTCATGGACCAAAATAACCCGCTTTCAGAAGTAACGCACAAGCGTCGTATTTCTGCATTAGGTCCGGGTGGTTTAACACGTGAACGCGCTGGCTTCGAGGTTCGAGACGTTCACGTAACTCACTATGGTCGTGTATGTCCAATCGAAACGCCTGAGGGTCCAAACATCGGTCTAATTAACTCATTGTCTACGTACGCACGTACAAACGACTATGGTTTCTTAGAAACACCTTACCGCAAAGTGGTAAACGGTGTAGTAACTGATGAAGTAGATTACCTATCAGCTATTGAAGAAGGTCAGTTCGTAATCGCACAGGCGAACACGAACCTAGACGAAAACAATGAGTTTGTTGATGAACTAATTCCATGTCGTCACAAAGGTGAATCAACCTTTATGGGCAAAATGGACCAACAATATATGGACGTATCACCACAGCAGGTGATCTCTGTAGCGGCAGCACTTATCCCGTTCCTAGAACACGATGATGCTAACCGTGCATTGATGGGTTCAAACATGCAACGTCAAGCAGTACCAACACTAATCGCGGATAAACCGCTTGTAGGTACAGGTATCGAGCTTACACTAGCAAAAGATTCTGGTGTAACTATCGTTGCTAAGCGTGGCGGTGAAGTAATGTATGCCGATGCGAGCCGCATCGTTGTTAATGTAAATGAAGAAGAGCGCATCCCTGGTGAAGCGGGCATCGATATTTACAACTTAACTAAATACACACGCTCAAACCAAAATACATGTATTAACCAAAAACCAACTTGTATGGTTGGTGAGCCGGTAACACGTGGTGACGTATTAGCAGATGGTCCTTCGACTGACCTTGGTGACTTAGCACTTGGTCAAAACCTTCGCGTGGCATTCATGCCATGGAACGGTTATAACTTCGAGGATTCAATCCTATTATCAGAGCGCGTAGTTCAAGAAGATCGTCTAACGACTATCCATATTCAAGAACTACAATGTATCGCACGTGATACTAAATTAGGTCCAGAAGAGATCACAGCAGATATTCCTAACGTTGGTGAATCTGCACTAGGCAAGCTTGATGAATCAGGCGTTGTTTATATCGGTGCTGAAGTTAAAGGCGGCGATATCCTAGTAGGTAAAGTGACTCCGAAAGGCGAAACGCAATTAACACCAGAAGAAAAGCTACTACGTGCTATCTTCGGTGAGAAAGCGTCAGACGTTAAAGACAGCTCTTTACGTGTACCAAACTCTGTAACTGGTACTGTAATCGACGTACAAGTTTTCACCCGTGACGGTGTTGAAAAAGATAAGCGTGCGTTAGAAGTTGAAGACATGCAGCTTCGCGAAGCGAAGAAAGACTTCAACGAAGAGTTCCGTATCTTAGAAGCAGGCGTATTAGACCGTGCTCGTAAGTTACTTGTTGACGCTGGTCTGAACGCTGACTCAGTTGCAGCATTAAATGCTGACAAGCTACTTACTCAAAGCCTTGCTGAAGAAGACAAGCAAGCTGAGCTTGAGCAACTAGCTGCTCAGTACGATGAGCTTAAAGCTGAATACGATAAGAAGTTTGAAAACAAACGTCGTAAGATCACTCAAGGTGATGACTTAGCACCAGGCGTACTTAAGATTGTTAAAGTATACCTAGCTGTTAAACGTCGTATCCAACCGGGTGATAAGATGGCGGGTCGTCACGGTAACAAAGGTGTTATCTCGACTATCGTACCAGTAGAAGATATGCCATACGATGACAAAGGTCGTACGGTAGACATCGTTCTGAACCCGCTAGGTGTACCATCACGTATGAACATCGGTCAGATCCTAGAAACTCACATGGGTCTTGCTGCACGTGGTGTGGGTGAGCGCTTAGAAGAAATGATGAAAGAGCAGCGTGAACTGCACGAAATCCGTAGCTTCGTTAAGAAAGTTTACGAATTAGGTGATTGTCGTCAGAAAGTCGATATCGACTCATTCTCTGATGATGAAGTTCGTCGCTTAGCTGAAAACTTGAAAGGTGGTTTACCGATCGCAACTCCTGCCTTTGATGGTGCTCGTGAAAGCGAAATCAAAGACTTACTAGAGCTTGGTGGTTATCCAAGAAGCGGTCAAGTTACACTTTATGATGGCCGTACTGGCGATCAGTTTGAACGTCAAGTAACTGTTGGTTACATGTACATGCTGAAACTTAACCACTTGGTTGATGACAAGATGCACGCACGTTCAACTGGTTCTTACAGCCTTGTTACTCAGCAGCCGCTGGGTGGTAAAGCTCAGTTCGGTGGCCAGCGTTTCGGTGAGATGGAGGTGTGGGCACTAGAAGCTTACGGTGCTGCATATACTCTACAAGAAATGCTAACAGTGAAATCGGATGACGTGAACGGTCGTACTAAGATGTATAAGAACATCGTAGATGGTAACCATAAGATGGAACCAGGTATGCCAGAATCGTTCAACGTATTGTTGAAAGAAATCCGCTCACTGGGTATCAACATCGAGTTGGAAGAAAATTAAGCCATTTAGGTGCGGCGTAAGCCGCACCTGTTAGGCCGAATAGAATGTAGGGGCGATTGGTTCGCCCTCAAGATTAACCTCCGACAGGAGAGCTAAGGTGAAAGACTTACTTAAGTTTCTGAAGCAACAAAATAAGACCGAAGAATTCGATGCAATTCGCATTGGTCTTGCTTCGCCAGATATGGTTCGTTCATGGTCATACGGTGAAGTAAAGAAACCTGAGACAATCAACTACCGTACTTTCAAGCCTGAGCGCGACGGCTTATTCTGTGCCCGTATCTTCGGCCCAGTGAAAGATTATGAGTGTTTATGTGGTAAATATAAGCGCCTTAAGCACCGTGGTGTTATTTGTGAAAAGTGTGGCGTTGAAGTAACGCTTACTAAAGTGCGTCGTGACCGTATGGGTCACATTGAGCTTGCGAGCCCAGTTGCGCACATTTGGTTCTTAAAATCATTACCGTCACGTATCGGCTTAATGCTAGACATGACACTTCGTGACATCGAGCGCGTACTTTACTTCGAATCATTCGTTGTAACTGAGCCTGGTATGACAACGCTTGAGCGTGGTCAACTTTTAGGTGAAGAAGAGTACCTAGATGCACTAGAAGAGCACGGTGATGAGTTTGAAGCGAAGATGGGTGCGGAAGCAGTTTTAGACTTGCTTCGTGAACTTGATCTTGGCCAATTAATTGCTGAAATGCGTGAAGAGTTACCAACAATTAACTCTGAAACTAAGCGTAAGAAGATCACTAAACGTCTTAAATTAATGGAGTCTTTCCACCAATCAGGTAACAACCCTGAGTGGATGATCATGACAGTACTTCCAGTACTTCCACCTGATCTACGTCCATTAGTACCGCTAGACGGTGGTCGTTTTGCGACTTCTGATCTGAATGACCTTTACCGTCGTGTTATTAACCGTAATAACCGTCTTAAGCGTCTATTAGATCTAGCAGCACCAGACATTATCGTACGCAACGAAAAACGTATGTTACAAGAAGCGGTAGATGCGCTACTTGATAACGGTCGTCGCGGTCGTGCGATCACAGGTTCTAACAAACGTCCTCTTAAATCGCTTGCTGATATGATCAAAGGTAAGCAAGGTCGTTTCCGTCAGAACTTACTTGGTAAACGTGTAGATTACTCAGGCCGTTCTGTAATCACAGTAGGTCCTACGCTTAAACTACACCAGTGTGGTCTTCCTAAGAAGATGGCACTTGAGCTATTCAAACCATTTATCTACGGCAAACTAGAGCGTCGCGGCATGGCTACGACTATCAAAGCTGCGAAGAAGATGGTTGAGCGTGAAGTAGCAGAAGTATGGGATGTATTAGACGAAGTAATTCGTGAACATCCAGTATTACTTAACCGTGCACCAACACTTCACCGTTTGGGTATCCAAGCGTTCGAGCCTGTGCTTATCGAAGGTAAAGCGATCCATTTACACCCATTAGTTTGTGCGGCGTACAACGCTGACTTCGATGGTGACCAAATGGCGGTACACGTACCGTTAACGCTTGAAGCACAGTTAGAAGCACGTGCTCTAATGATGTCTACTAACAACATCCTATCTCCAGCGAATGGTGAGCCAATCATCGTTCCTTCACAGGACGTTGTATTAGGTCTTTACTACATGACTCGTGATCGCATCAATGCGAAAGGCGAAGGTATTGTATTTAAAGATCCTAAAGAAGCTGAAAAAGCATACCGCAGCGGTAACGCTGAGTTACATGCACGCGTAAAAGTACGTATCAGCGAGACAATCAGCAATGAAGATGGTGAAACAGTTGAGCAAGTATCTATTGTTGAAACAACAGTAGGTCGTGCGATTCTTTCACTAATCTTACCTAAAGGCATGCCGTTTGAGTTAATCAACCAAGCCCTAGGTAAGAAACAAATTTCTGGCTTATTAAACGAGTGTTACCGTCGTCTAGGTCTTAAAGATACCGTTATCTTTGCTGACCAAGTAATGTACACCGGTTTCCACTACGCAATGAAGTCAGGTGTTTCAATCGGTATCGATGACCTAGTTATCCCACCGGTTAAAGCAGAAATCATTGAATCAGCGGAAGCTGAAGTAACTGAAATCAACCAACAATTCCAATCAGGTCTTGTAACGGCTGGTGAAAAGTACAACAAAGTTATCGATATCTGGTCACGTGTAAATGAAAACTTATCACGTGAGATGATGGCGAACTTATCAAAAGACACTGTAATCAACGCGAAAGGCGAAGAAGAAGAGCAATCTTCATTCAACTCAGTGTTTATGATGGCAGACTCAGGTGCACGTGGTAGCGCCGCTCAGATCCGTCAGTTAGCGGGTATGCGTGGTCTAATGGCACGTCCAGATGGTTCAATCATCGAGACACCAATCACGGCGAACTTCCGTGAAGGTCTAAACGTACTACAGTACTTCATCTCGACGCACGGTGCGCGTAAAGGTCTTGCCGATACAGCACTTAAAACAGCAAACTCGGGTTACTTAACGCGTCGTCTAGTAGACGTTGCACAAGACTTAGTAATCAATGAAGACGATTGTGGCACAGAAGATGGCTTAACAATGAAACCGCTTATCGAAGGTGGTGACGTTGTAGAAGCACTTCGCGAACGTGTTCTTGGTCGTGTTGTTGCTGAAGATGTATTAATCCCTGGTACAAACGAAGTACTTGTTGAGCGTAACATCATGCTTGACGAAAAACTGTGTGACCTTTTAGAAGAGCACTCAGTAGACGAAGTACGCGTTCGTTCAGTAATCACTTGTGATAATGACTTTGGTGTATGTGCTAAGTGTTACGGTCGTGACCTTGCGCGTGGCCACATCATCAACCCAGGTGAATCAGTAGGTGTTATCGCGGCACAATCAATCGGTGAGCCGGGTACACAGCTTACGATGCGTACCTTCCACATCGGTGGTGCGGCATCTCGAGCGTCTGCTGAAAACAGTGTACAAGTTAAAACTAACGGTACATTGAAGTTACACAATGCGAAGTACGTATTAAACACAGACGGTAAGATTGTTATCACGTCTCGTTCAACAGAGATCACTATCATTGATAGCTTTGGTCGTGAGAAAGAGCGTTATAAAGTACCTTACGGTGCGGTGTTAACTGTACAAGATAATGCAGAAGTTCAAGGTAACGATATCGTTGCAACTTGGGATCCGCATAGTCACCCAATCGTTCTTGAGCACAAGTCAAAAATCTCGTTCAGCGACATTGATGACTCAAATACCGAAGCACAAACAGACGAGTTAACTGGTTTAACACGTGTGGTTGTTAAAGACTTAGGTAAAGCGAATGCGAAAGAACCTAAACTAATCATCGAAAGCGATGAGCGTGGTCTGCAAGAAACACGTCTACCTTCATTCACAACGATTGAAGTAACAGACGGCGCAACTGCAAACCCAGGTGACGTACTTGCACGTATTCCGCAAGAAGGTTCGAAAACTCGTGATATCACGGGTGGTCTACCTCGCGTAGCTGACTTATTCGAAGCACGTAAGCCGAAAGATCCTGCAATCCTTGCAGAAATCACAGGTACTATCAGCTTCGGTAAAGAAACAAAAGGTAAGAAGCGTCTTGTAATCACTCCAGCTGAGGGTGATGCATACGAAGAGATGATCCCTAAATGGCGTCAACTTAACGTGTTCGAAGGTGAGCAAGTGTCTAAAGGTGAGGTTATCGCCGATGGTCCAGAATCACCACATGACATCTTACGCCTACGTGGTGTAACTCATGTAGCTAACTACATCGTTAACGAAGTGCAAGAGGTTTACCGCTTGCAAGGCGTTAAGATCAATGACAAGCACATTGAGACAATCATTCGTCAGATGCTACGTAAATGTATCATCCTTGACGGCGGTGACACTGAGTTCTTAGCCGGTGAACAAGTTGAAGTGGCACGCGTTAATATCGCGAACCGTGAACTTGAGAAGCAAGGCAAGATCCCAGCGAAGTTTGAAATCCAATTAATGGGTATCACTAAAGCGTCACTTGCAACAGAATCTTTCATTTCTGCAGCATCGTTCCAGGAAACTACACGTGTCCTAACTGAAGCAGCTGTAAATGGTAAGAGCGATGAGCTTCGTGGTCTGAAAGAGAACGTAATCGTGGGTCGTCTGATCCCAGCTGGTACAGGCTTTGCGTATCACCAAGACCGTTTGAACCGTCGCAAGCAAGGTGAAATCGTTGAAGAGCAAACAGTAAGCGCTGAAGAGGCAACTCAAGCACTAACTGACGCACTTAACGCAGATATCTCTGGAAACCAATAATCTCAGCTTAATCAATAGATTAAGAAATCGTGAGGCAGTAATCTGCTGCCTTACGATGAGTTAAGGTTGACAGGTTAAACTTTGCTCATTAAAATTCCGCCACCCATTTGCCTGCACGTTTTGTAACGAGCATGTAAACAGGGCGGATTTTTTTATTTTTTCAGTAGTAATTTTAATTTCAGGAGCTATTTAAATGGCAACTATTAACCAGCTAGTGCGTAAGCCACGTCGTAGCAAGGTTACTAAAAGTAACTCAGCTGCACTTAAAGCGTGTCCGCAAAAGCGTGGTGTATGTACTCGTGTATATACAACTACACCTAAGAAACCAAACTCTGCATTACGTAAAGTAGCGCGTGTTCGTTTAACGAACGGTTTCGAAGTAACATCTTACATTGGTGGTGAAGGCCACAACCTACAAGAGCACAGTGTAATCCTAATCCGTGGTGGTCGTGTTAAAGACTTACCAGGTGTGCGTTTCCACACTGTACGTGGTGCACTTGACTGTGCAGGCGTTAGCGACCGTCGTCAAGCTCGTTCTAAATACGGTGCTAAACGCCCTAAGGGCTAATGGTTCTCCGTTAGTAAGGCCAAGCACTAAATTTTTAAATTAATTGTTTTGGGTGTTGACTCTAAAAGAGCAAACCTGAAGATACCGGAGATACAAAATGCCTAGAAGACGCGTAATAGGTCAACGTAAAATTCTTCCAGATCCTAAGTTCGGATCGGAACTTCTTGCTAAATTCGTTAACGTAGTAATGTTAGACGGCAAGAAATCTACTGCTGAAAAAATCGTTTATGGTGCGTTAGACGTGGCTGCTGAGAAATCAGGCAAGTCGCACCTTGAAATCTTTGAAGCTGCACTTGAAAACGTTCGCCCACAGGTAGAGGTTAAATCTCGCCGTGTTGGTGGTTCAACGTACCAAGTACCAGTTGAAGTACGTCCAGTACGTCGCAACGCATTAGGTATGCGTTGGTTAGTTGACGCTGCACGTAAGCGTGGCGAAAAATCTATGGGCTTACGTTTAGCTCAAGAAATCGTTGACGCTGCTGACAACAAAGGCACTGCGGTTAAGAAACGTGAAGACGTTCACCGTATGGCTGAAGCGAATAAAGCATTCGCTCATTACCGTTGGTAATCTGCCCTTAACCTTTAAGAGGATCATATGGCACGTACAACTCCACTTGAGCGCTATCGCAATATCGGTATTTGCGCTCACGTAGATGCAGGTAAAACCACCACAACAGAACGTGTTCTGTTCTACACGGGTCTTTCTCATAAGATCGGTGAAGTTCATGATGGTGCTGCAACTATGGATTGGATGGAGCAGGAACAAGAGCGTGGTATCACAATCACTTCTGCTGCAACAACGTGTTTCTGGAAAGGGATGGACGCTCAATTTGACGACCACCGTATCAATATTATTGATACTCCAGGACACGTAGATTTCACTATCGAAGTAGAGCGTTCTTTACGCGTACTAGATGGTGCGGTAGTTGTTCTTTGTGCTTCATCTGGTGTACAGCCGCAAACTGAGACAGTTTGGCGTCAAGCGAACAAATACGAAGTTCCTCGCATGATCTTCGTAAACAAAATGGATCGCACTGGCGCTGACTTCTTAACTGTGGTTAGCCAGGTGAAATCTCGTCTTGGAGCAACTCCTGTTCCAATTCAGCTACCAATTGGTGCTGAAGACGACTTTAAAGGTGTTATTGACCTTATTAAGATGAAAGCCATTAACTGGAATGCCGAAGATCAAGGCATGACTTTCTCTTATGAGGCAATTCCGGCTGAGCTTCTGGAGCTTGCAGAAGAATGGCGTTCTCACATGGTTGAGAGCGCTGCTGAAGCATCAGAAGAGCTAATGGATAAATATCTAGAAGGTGAAGACCTGACTGAAGCTGAAATTAAAGCAGCTTTACGTCAGCGTACATTAGCAAACGAAATTGTTCCAATGACGTGTGGTAGTGCATTTAAGAATAAGGGTGTTCAAGCTGTGCTTGATGCTGTTATCGAATATATGCCTGCACCAACACAAGTGAAACAAATCCAAGGTATCGTTGAAGATGGTACTGAGGAAGAGCGTCCTGCTGATGACAACGCACCGTTTGCCGCGCTTGCTTTTAAGATTGCGACAGACCCGTTCGTTGGCACCTTGACCTTCTTCCGTGTTTACTCTGGTACTGTTAAACAGGGTGACGCGGTATACAACCCAGTTAAAAGTAAGCGTGAGCGACTTGGTCGTATCGTTCAGATGCATTCAAACTCACGTGAAGAGATCAAAGTAGTCTACGCAGGCGACATCGCAGCGGCTATTGGTCTTAAAGACGTAACAACAGGTGAGACACTGTGTGATCCGAACTCAATCATTACGCTTGAGCGTATGGAGTTCCCAGAGCCAGTTATCTCTGTTGCGGTTGAGCCTCGCACAATCGCTGACCAAGATAAGATGGGTATCGCGTTAGGTAAACTAGCGGCAGAAGATCCGTCTTTCAGAGTACAAACTGACGAAGAATCAGGCCAGACTATTATTTCTGGTATGGGTGAACTTCACCTTGATATCATTGTCGACCGTATGAAGCGTGAATTCAGTGTTGAATGTAACGTTGGTAAGCCGCAGGTAGCATACCGTGAAGCTATCCGTTCAGCTGTTGAAGTTGAAGGGAAGTTCGTACGTCAATCAGGTGGTCGTGGTCAATATGGTCACGTCTGGCTTAAACTTGAACCGATGGATATTTCGGAAAATGATGCGCCAATTTACGAGTTCGTTAACGAAGTTGTTGGTGGTGCGGTTCCGAAAGAATACATCCCTGCGGTAGATAAAGGCATCCAAGAGCAAATGGCTCAAGGTGTGCTGGCAGGCTACCCATTACTTGGCGTTAAAGCGACTCTATTTGATGGTTCATTCCATGATGTAGACTCGAATGAGATGGCATTTAAAATTGCAGGTTCAATGGCAATGAAGAAAGGTGCGCTTGAAGCAAACCCAGCTCTTCTAGAGCCAGTAATGAAGGTTGAAGTTATCACTCCTGAAGAAAACATGGGTGATGTAGTTGGTGACTTAAACCGTCGCCGCGGCATGATCGAAGGCATGGAAGAAGCATTCGGTGGTCTTAAGCAAATTAATGCGCAAGTACCACTTTCTGAAATGTTTGGTTATGCAACTGATCTGCGATCTGCAACACAAGGCCGTGCATCTTACTCTATGGAGTTTTTGAAGTATGCAGAAGCCGCTAAGAATGTTGCAGATGCAATAATTGCAGCTCGCGCTGTTATATGATTTAGCTTGTCTGGCCCAATAGTGGGTCAGGCGTTAATTTCTTTATAGGAATTTTTTAAGATGGCAAAAGAAAAGTTTGAACGCGTAAAACCGCACGTAAACGTTGGTACAATCGGCCACGTTGACCACGGTAAAACAACTCTAACAGCAGCAATCACA